>Ga0209347_1000711_pt1 | contig 72516 bp, 67 predicted proteins | sample AutmiccommuBRH23_FD_187382 | JGI IMG/M metagenome (GOLD analysis project Ga0209347, IMG submission 187382) | Deep subsurface microbial communities from Mt. Terri, Switzerland - Autotrophic microbial communities BRH/23 (SPAdes) (version 2) | ecosystem: Environmental > Aquatic > Deep subsurface >... | reverse complement strand
TAACTTCAAAATTTTAAACTATGGAAAAAATAGAAGAAGAATCATTAATTAGAAGCACAAATGCAAAAAGGAATCCTAATCTAAAACGTGAACCAATTCAAGAAGTCAAACAAATAGAAAAAAAATTAATAGACTATACTGAACAAGAATTACAAATTGAATTATTACGAGAAACAAGAATTATAAGAAAAACCGTCCGTTGGTTTTATGGATTTACAATTGTCTGTATTGTTATTTCAATTTTAGCATTTTTAATAATAATGGCACAATTAAATTAAAAAATTCAATATAAGAGCAAAAAGACATTTCATTAAGTTGAGGTGGTTTTTTTATTTTTAAATCAATTTATTTTTAAAGTTTTAATTTCAACAACTGAAATGAGAACAAAATATGTTAATTAATGATTTTATTAATTAGTGTAAAAAGTGTAAAATATGAAGCCAAAACAAAACATTTATTTTTATGCGCAAAAAAAATCACAGTATTTGAAATAATTTTTATACATTTATCAAATAGGGTTTTCATAGCCCCTATATCTTTTTCATAGCAATTTTTTAACCGTCTTAAATAACCAAAATAAGACGGTTTTTTTATTGACCATACAATAATCGTACAAATTATAAAAAAGAAAAACCGTAAACGCCTATTTATTAGTTGTTTACAGTTTTTTAAAGTTGACCCACAAGGACTCGAACCTTGACTGACGATACCAAAAACCGGAGTGCTACCATTACACCATGGGTCATTTTGCGGGTGCAAATTTAGCCTAAAGTTTCAATTCAACAAATAAATTGACCTGTTTTTTTTAGAAAATTTCCATTAAAAATGCTTTAACACCTTATTGGCATCTCATATCGCCATAAATTCCATAATTAATTTTTATTTTACTAAATTCGCTTCGGCATAAAATTTAAATATGAACGACTTCAATTTTACTAAATGGAACACCATTCTTGGATGGTCAACTTTTGCAATAGCCTTAATAACGTATACGCTAACCCTTGAGCCTACAGTGAGTTACTGGGATTGCGGGGAATATATCGCCACTTCCGTAAAACTTCAGGTTGGACATCCGCCGGGAGCGCCTTTATTTCAAATGCTGGGTGCGTTTTTCGCATTGTTTACCGGGGACGTAACTGAAATTGCCAAAATGGTCAACTTTATGTCGGCTTTGGCAAGCGCATTTACCATATTATTTTTATTTTGGAGTATTACCATGTTGGCAAAAAGATTGTTGGACAATACCGAAGAAATTAGCAAAAGTACTTCCATCGCCATTTTAGGAAGTGGTTTGGTGGGCGCTTTAACCTATACGTTTTCAGACAGTTTTTGGTTCAGTGCCGTAGAAGCGGAAGTGTATGCAATGTCTTCATTCTTAATGGCGCTGTTGTTTTGGCTTGGCTTGCATTGGGAAAAGGAAATGGAGAGCCCGGGCGGCGATAAATGGCTGTTATTGATCAGTTTTGTGGTTGGATTGTCGTTTGGCGTGCATATATTATCGCTATTGGTAATTCCTTCCATCGTATTTCTTTATATCTACAAAAAATATAAAAATTTAAATTTTAAACAATTCATTGTCGCCAATATTGTTGCCATATTTGTGTTGTTTTTGGTTTTTAAATTGCTGTTTCCATACACCTTAAAGTATTTTAGTGCGTTGGAATTGTTTTTTGTGAACTCCATTGGAATGCCATTTAATTCGGGAAGTATTATTGCAGGCATCATCTTAATTGCCTTTTTTTACTTCGCCTTGCAATACACACACAAAAAACAGCAGGTTGAAGCAAATACCGTCATTCTTTCTGTGCTTTTTATTATGATTGGTTTTTCGTCTTGGTTGATGTTGCCAATCAGGGCAAACACCAATACCACCATCAACGAAAACAATCCGTCGAGCGCGCGTGAATTGCTGGCTTATTACAACCGTGAACAATATGGAGACACCAACGTTTTTTACGATACATATTATTCTATAATTTACAACAGGGAAACCGACAAAGGCAATCCTACCCGAGATGACAAGCCTAAATATGAAAAGGATGAAAAAGCAGGCAAATATGTTATTGTAAACCATTACAAAGATGCATTGCCAAACTGGAACAGCACCCATAAAGGAATCATTCCCAGAATGGTAAGTTCAGACGCTTCGGTCATTAAAAATTATAAGGCCATTGCCGGAATTCCACAAAGCAGCAAAAGCAGGCCCACTTTTATTGAAAACATCAAATATATGGTCGATTTTCAATTTGGGTATATGTACGGCCGCTATTTTATGTGGAATTTTGTAGGAAAGCAAAACGATGAACAAGGAAATCTCGATTTACAAAATGGAAATTGGCTGAGCGGCATTAAATTTATTGATGAATTTAGATTGGGCATCCAATCAAATTTACCTGCAGATGTAAAGGAGAACAAAGGCAGAAATACTTATTATTTCCTTCCTTTTATTTTGGGAATTATCGGACTGTTTTTTCATGTAAAACAAAATAAAAACGATTTTTACACGCTGTTTCTCTTTTTCTTGTTCACAGGTTTGGCCATTGTGTTTTACACCAATCCAAAACCATTTGAGCCAAGGGAACGAGATTATGCGGTGGTTGGCTCGTTTTATATTTTTGCCATTTGGGTGGGATTTGGCGTTTTGGCGCTTTATCAAAAGTTAAAACAATATGCAAATAAAAATATGGTTGCCATTGCGGTTACCGTGGTTTCCCTTTTGGCCGTGCCGGTGTTGATGGCATTTCAAAATTGGGACGACCACGACCGATCTAACCGTTATACTTCTCGCTTAAATGCGGCCTCTTATTTAGATTCTTGCGCGCCAAATGCCATTTTGTTTACCATAGGCGACAATGATACTTTCCCGCTTTGGTATATGCAGGAAGTTGAAAATTACAGAACCGACATTAAGGTGATTAACACCAGCCTTTTTCAAACCGATTGGTATATTGACCAAATGAAGCGCAAAACTTATGACGCTGCTCCTATTCCGTCGCAATTAACGCACGACCAATACAAATGGGGAACCTTGGATGTTGCGTATTATTTTCCTGAAATTATTCCGCAATTGAAAGATTCAATAGTGGATATTCAATATTTTATGAAATGGATTGAAAGCGATCAAGACATTACTTTTTACGATTTGGATGATGACGGCATACAGGAAAAAATATTGCCGACAAATAAAATCAGAATTCCTGTTGATAAAGAAATGGTGTTGAAAAACGGCATCGTAGCCCAAAAAGATTCAGCCTTAATTGTACCTTATATCGACATTGAGTTTGATGGCGCACTTACAAAAGCCAGAATTTTAATGATCGATATTTTGGCAAACAACAATTGGAAACAACCCATTTATTTTACTGGTGGCGCACAAGCGGACGAAGAATACATTTGGCTGAAAAATTATTTGCAATTGGATGGAATGACCTACAAACTAGTGCCAATTTTAACCCCAGATGATGGAAATTTCTTTGAAATGGGCCGAATTAATACCGATGTGATGTACAAAAATGTTAAAAAATGGGATTGGCGGAACATTACAGACGACAATATTTATTTAGATCCGGAAACCCGAAAAAACTCGGTAACCTACCGCAACAATATGGAGCGTTTGGCCAGAGCTTTAATGGATGAACAGCAATTTAAAAAAGCAGAAGAAATTGTGGATCTTTCCTTGGAAAAAATGCCGGTGGCCAAGTTTGGGCATTACAGCATGCTTATTGGTTACGTAGACTTATATTACGGCCTGAACAAAAAATTAAAAGCGAGAAAACTTACTGCAGAATTAAAAATAGTTTTACAAGAAAACTTGAGGTATTACAGCCAGTTTGATGAAGCCACTGTTGAAGCTGTATTTAACGACATTGAACGCAGTTTGCTAATGTATGATCAACTGATTAAAACAGCAGTTCGTTTTGACGATGCCGCTTATGCAAATACTTTAAAAGAAGAATATGTTGGATATTTAAAATTGTTTGATTTTTTAATCGAAGAAGAATAAAAGTAAATTAGGTTTCGGCTGTTCCCACATTTTAAGGCGCAGTCGAGATCCTAAAATCAGTCACAACCAATGAAATCCTATTTTATAAAAACACCGAGTCTTTTAAAATTCATTTTCAGGAATTGGGCTTGGCGTTTATCCTCAAAAGAAAAAGTGCTTTACCTCACTTTTGATGACGGTCCAACTCCTGAAATCACGGAATGGACATTGAATGAACTCAAAAAACACAAAGCGAAAGCCACTTTTTTTTGTATCGGAAAAAATATTGGGGAACACCCGGAAATTTTCCAAAAAATTATTGAAGAAAAACATTCTGTCGGCAATCACACCAACAACCATCTAAACGGCTGGAAAACCAAAACTGCAGATTACCTTCATAACATAGAAAATGCCGAAAAATATTTTGAGGTAAACTTAAAACCTAACACTTTTAAAGAAAAACTTGAAACGCGAAACTTGAAACTCTTTAGGCCCCCTTATGGAAGAATTACACATTCCCAATCCAAAAAACTCAGGAAAAAAGGCTATAAAATAATCATGTGGGACGTTTTAAGTGCCGATTTTGACCCTGCTGTTTCAAATGAAAAATGTTTGGAAAATGTCATCAGAAACATCGAAAATGGCAGTGTCATTATTTTTCACGACAGCGATAAAGCTTCTGAAAAACTTAAATTTGTATTGCCAAAAGTTTTGGAATATTATAGTTATTTGGGATTTTCTTTTAAATCAATTGAATAAGCCCCCTAGCCCCCGAAGGGGGAATAAATAAAAGTTTATTAGTGTGATTGTTTAATTACTTTTTCTATTCGAGTTTTATAAATACGCCTTGCACATCTCAAGATGGGAGTGAATCATTTTATTTTTTAAAAATCCCTTCAACTTTAAGTCAGTAATTCCCCCTTCGGGCCTGCCGGCTAGCGAGGCAGGGGTTAGGGGGCTACAGATACTGTTGCACCAAGCTAATCAAAGTATTCGCATCTTGGTCACCAGATTGGCGCCATTTCATTTCCCCGCCTTTGTAAATAATAAAAGTAGGATTCCCTTTAATTCTGAGGGCATTGGCAAGGGTTTCGTTTTTATCAATATCAATTTTTATAACTTTAGCTTTATCGCCAAGGGCAGCAGCCACATCTCGTAAAATATCGTGTACATCGTCAGATTTTTCTTCTTCCCATTCTGCGTAAAAATCGATTAACACAGGAATCTCTGAACTAATTAATTCTCCGAATTTTGCCATAACCTAACATTTTTTTTGTGAAATGTTTAAAAAAATAAAAGCCTTATAGTTACAAATGTAACATTTTTATTTAAACAAACTACACTGGCTTATTTTTCAGTGTAATTAATGTAATTTCTGGCCAAATTCCAACATGGCCAGGAAAAGTCAAAAAAATTAAAAGCGCAAATATTTTCTGAATAATGGACAAAACCAACAATCCGAAAGCCAGCTTCAAAGACTGCAGAAATCTTTGGGCGAAGTTGAATGTTCCCAATCTATAAGTGAAATTTACCAATAAACCACAAATGCCATTTTATTTTTGGTGATTGTTTTTAAACTCTGAAAAACATAAAAATCACTAACCAAAACAAAGCCCACAAAATTAATCCAGCTTATCATAAAGCGAAGCTAATTCATTTTATGATTGCTAAAGTTTTGCTGAAAAAAAATTAAGAGGGTTTTAACAGTAAATCCTCGTAATAAGTTTTACCGGATAATTAATGAATAGTTAAAGTTGATTTTATTACTTTTACTCAAACAAAAATTTCAACAATACAATTAATGTCTACACAAAAACGCCTTTTCCTTTTAGATGCCTACGCTTTAATTTTTAGAGGGTATTATGCGCTCATTAAGAACCCGAGAATAAATTCGAAAGGAATGGACACATCCGCCATATTGGGGTTTACAAATTCTTTGCTCGATGTAATTAAACGTGAAAAACCGGATCATTTGGCTGTTGCTTTTGACAATGGCGGTTCTCACATTCGTTCCGAAGCTTTTCCTGAATATAAAAAAAACCGACTAGAAACTCCGGAAGCCATAAGAATTGCGGTGCCTTATATTCATAAAATTTTGGAAGCGATGCACATTCCAATTATTGAAAAAGAAGGCTTTGAAGCCGATGATTTAATTGGAACACTAGCCAAACAAGCTGAAAAAGAAGGTTTCAAAACCTATATGGTGACGCCCGACAAAGATTTTGCGCAACTGGTATCCGAAAATATATTTATGTACAAACCTTCCCGAATGGGAAATGGTATTGAAATTTGGGGAATTCCCGAAGTTCAGGAGAAATTTGAAGTTGAGCGTCCGGAACAAGTCATTGATTTTTTGGGAATGATGGGAGACGCCATCGACAATATTCCCGGATTGCCGGGTGTTGGTGAAAAAACGGCCAAAAAGTTCATCAAAGAATACGGCAGCATGGAAAATTTGTTGGCGCATTCGCATGAGCTACAAGGCAAAATGCGGGAAAAAGTGGAAGAAAACAAAGAACTTGGCTTGCTTTCCAAAAAATTGGCAACTATTTTATTGGATTGTCCGGTGACCTTTAATGAAAAAGATTACGAACTAAACCATCCCGATTTTGAAAAAGTTAATGAGATTTTAAAAGAACTGGAATTCAGAAGAATTGCCGAAAGCTTTAATGCTATTTTTAAATTGCCTTCAGAACCAGAAAAAAATACGCAAAAAGAAGCATCTTCAGAAAATAAAAAACAACAACCTGCAGCAGAACATCAATTCGATTTATTTTCGTCTTCAGAAAATACCGCATCAAACGAAACCTTTTCCGCAGGCGATAAAACCACCGAAAACACCAACCATTTATACCAATCTGTAAATTCGCCTTTCGCCAGAAAATTGCTTTTGGAGAAATTACTGACACAAAAATCGGTGAGTTTTTATATAGAAACCATTGGCGAAGATTTGTTTGAAACCGATTTGGCAGGCATCGCTTTTTCCTATGAAAAAGGAAAAGGTTATTATGTGGCGCTTTCTGAAAATAAAGAAGAAACACAGCAAATTTTAGAAGAAATACGTCCGTTTTTTGAAAATGAAAACATTGAAAAAATTGGCCACGATCTAAAAAACAGCATCAAAATTCTCAGCAATCACCAAATTGAAATCAAAGGAAAATTGTTTGATATTATGCTGGCGCACTATTTAATAAATCCTGATATGCGTCACGATTTAATAGTGCTCACAGAAACTTATTTGAATTATAAACCCATTAATTTAGATGCTTTTGTGGGTAAAAAAGGGAAAAACCAGATTTCCATACGTGAAATAGACCTCAAAAAACAAACCGAATACGCCGTTGAAAATGCTGATGTCACTTATCAGCTTAAAGATTTTTTCGAAAAAGAACTGAACAGCTCCAATCTTACCAAATTATTTGATGACATTGAAATGCCGTTGCTTCGCGTTTTGGCCGATATGGAATTGGAAGGCATTAAAATGGATGCTGCATATTTAAATTCCCTTTCCAAAAAATTAACGGAAGATATTCATCAGTTAGAAACCGCAATTTATAAAGAAGCCGCCATCGAATTTAATTTGGCTTCGCCAAAACAATTGGGCGATGTGTTGTTTGAGCATTTAAAATTAATCGACAAACCTAAAAAAACCAAAACCGGACAATATGCAACCGGCGAAGAAATTTTATCGAAACTGGCCACAAAACACCAAATCGTAAAAGATATTTTAGAATGGCGCGGATTGGTAAAGTTAAAAAATACCTATGTTGATGCGTTGCCAAATCAATTAGACAAAAAAACAAAAAGAATTCACACCACATACAGTCAGGCTGTTGCGGCAACCGGAAGATTAAGTTCCGTAAACCCAAACCTGCAAAATATTCCGATGCGGACAGAACGCGGACGCCAGGTAAGAAAAGCGTTTGTTGCACGCGATGAAAATTACACTTTGTTGGCTGCCGATTATTCCCAAATTGAATTGCGCATTATTGCCGCTTTAAGTGAAGATGAAGGAATGATTGAATCCTTCAGAAATTTGGAAGACATTCACGCCGCCACAGCCGCCAAAATTTTTAGTGTTCCTTTAAATGAAGTGACCAGAACCCAACGCGGGGAAGCAAAAGCAGTGAATTTTGGTATTATATACGGACAAGGCGCTTTTACTTTGGCCGAGCAGTTAAATAAATCAAGATCTGAAGCAAAAGAACTGATCGACAATTATTACAAAACATTTCCAAAATTAAAAGAATATATTGCCAATCAGGTCGCTTTTGCGCGTGAAGAAGGTTATGTTGAAACCATTTTGGGACGTCGAAGGTATTTAAAAAACATCAATTCACAAAACGCCATTGTTCGATCTGGAGATGAAAGAAATGCCGTAAATGCGCCCATACAAGGAAGCGCCGCCGATATTATTAAAATTGCGATGATCAATATTCATAAAATGTTGAAGCAAGGAAATTATAAATCGAAAATGCTGTTGCAAGTGCATGATGAGTTGGTTTTTGATGTTTATAAAGAAGAACTTTCTGCCTTAAAACCTAAGATAAAACACGAAATGGAACACGCTTATACGCTTGCCGTTCCTTTAATTGTTGAATTGGGTGAAGGTGAAAATTGGCTGGAAGCGCATTAAGAAATTGTTGAGTTGTTTGTTTGTTGATCCGTTGAAACTTTGAATTGGTGGAACCTTGAAACGTAGCGTAAAAAAAATCGGGCTGCGTTTTCAACTTTGAGCTTTCATTTTTAGTATTCGGTCTCGAAGTTTTGGACTGAACTTTTAACTTTTAACTTTTAACTTATAACTTTTTTCAAAAACCCTATTTGTTATCACTAAAATAGTTTGTACATTTGCACTCCCTTTTTAGGGACAAAAAATGAATGTTTAACTATAACAAAGAATTTAATTGTGAGTAAATTAAGTTACAAAACAGTATCAGCTAACAAAAATACCGTTACTAAGGAGTGGGTATTGGTTGATGCAGACGGCCAAACGTTGGGTCGTATAGCTTCTGGAATAGCGATGCTAATCAGAGGTAAATACAAGACAAATTACACGCCTCACGTAGATTGTGGAGACAATGTAGTTGTTATCAACGCAGACAAAATTAATCTAACAGGTAAAAAATGGGGTGACAAAACCTATATTCGTCACACTGGATATCCTGGAGGACAACGATCGTTAACTGCTATTGAAATGTTCGATAAAGACCCTACCCGTCTTATTGAAAAAGCAGTAAAAGGAATGCTGCCTAAAAACAAATTAGGAAGCGCTCTTTTCAGAAATTTATATGTTTATGCAGGTACTGAGCACCAACAAACAGCTCAAACACCTAAAACCATTAACCTTAACGATCTAAAATAGACATGGAAATAATACACAAAATAGGTAGAAGAAAAACTGCAGTTGCGCGTGTTTATGTTTCTGACGGTACCGGAATCATTACGATTAACAAAAGAGAGTTTAAAAACTACTTTACAACAGCCGCTTTACAATATAAAGTATTACAACCGCTTACTTTAACAGATCACGTAGCTTCATTCGACATTAAAGTGAATGTTTTTGGAGGAGGAATCACCGGACAAGCAGAAGCTATTCGTTTGGCGCTTTCAAGAGCTATGGTTGAATTAAATGCTGAAAACAGATTGATTCTTAAACCAGAAGGATTGCTTACCAGAGACCCAAGAATGGTTGAACGTAAAAAATTCGGTCAAAAGAAAGCAAGAAAAAAATTCCAATTCTCAAAACGTTAATCGTTTATTTGAATTGCTTCACCAATTTTTTTGGTGGTTCATTGAAATTAAAATTAATAACAAAGTTGTCGTTGATCAGTCAATGATTGACAAAAGTTTAGCATCCAAATAGGTAAGATCGGGTTTCCGCTACTTACCTATTGCTAGCTCAACGGAACGTAAACTAAATAACAAAATGACAAAAATTGAAATTAAAGACTTATTAGACGCAGGTGTACACTTCGGTCACCTTACAAGAAAATGGAATCCAAACATGGCTCCTTATATTTATGGAGAACGTAACGGAATTCACATTATCGACCTTTACAAAACCGCTGCTAAAATTGATGAAGCTGCAGAAGCACTTCAAAAGATTGCAAATTCAGGAAGAAAAATTCTTTTTGTAGCCACAAAAAAACAAGCAAAAGAAATTATTGCAGAAAAATCTGCCAGCATCAACATGCCATACATCACCGAAAGATGGCCTGGCGGAATGTTGACAAATTTTGTGACCATCAGAAAAGCGGTTAAAAAAATGACCGTGATCGACAGAATGAAAGTTGACGGATCTTTTGATGCACTTTCAAAAAGAGAAAAATTACAAATCAACCGTCAGAGAGAAAAATTAGAAAAAAACTTAGGTTCAGTTGCTGATATGACTCGTTTGCCAGGTGCTATTTTTGTAATTGACGTAAAAAAAGAACACATTGCCGTTGCTGAGGCAAAAAACTTAAATATTCCAATTTTCGCTATGGTTGACACAAACTCTGACCCAAGAGGTTTGGATTATGTGATTCCATCAAACGATGATGCTTCAAAATCAATCAATAAAGTTTTAGGTTTTATTGTTGATGCTATCGCTGAAGGCTTGTCTGACAGAAAAACAACAAAAGACAAACCGTCTGATGAAGTTGAAGCTGACGAAAAAGGAGAATAAACTAAATTAATGTATCACTTTTGAATGTTAAAATTCAATAAAAAATATTAAACAAAATGGCACAAATTACAGCCGCAGAAGTAAATAATTTAAGAAAAGCTACCGGAGCTGGCATGATGGATTGCAAAAATGCACTTGTTGAAGCCGAAGGTGATTTAGATAAAGCAATTGAAATTTTGCGTAAAAAAGGGCAAAAAGTTGCCGCAAACAGAGCTGATAGAGATTCTAGTGAAGGCGCTGTTATTGCAAAAGTTAACGCCGACAACACCGTTGGTGTAATCGTTTCATTAAACTGTGAAACTGATTTTGTTGCTAAAAACGACGCATTTGTTGCTTTAGCTACCAAATTTGCTGAAATCGCAATCGACTATAATTCAAAAGAAGATTTTTTAAATGCTGACTTTGAAGGAATGACCGTTGCTGAAAAATTAATTGAGCAAACTGGTGTTATTGGTGAAAAACTGGAAATTGGCGCTTTTGAAAAAGTGACCGGTAAATTTGTAGGTTCTTACATTCACGCAGGAAATAAAATTGCTGCAGTTACTGCATTGTCTGACAATGTTGACGGTGCAAGTGTTGTTGCAAGAGATATTTCTATGCAAGCAGCCGCAATGGGCGCAAAAACGTTGTCTTACAAAGATTTCGATCCTAATTTTGTAGCTTCTGAAACTGAAGCAAGAATTGCAGTGATCGAAAAAGAGAATATTGAACTTGGCCGTTTGGGTAAAACCCTTAAACATGTGCCAGTTTACATTTCCAGAATGCAATTGACAGATGAAGTTATTGAAAAAGCTAAAGAAGATTTAAAAGCAGAACTTAAAGCTGAAGGCAAACCTGAAGCAATTTGGGATAAAATTCTTCCGGGAAAATTAGAAAGATTTCTTTCTGACAACACAACGTTAGACCAAGAACTTTGTCTTTTAGACCAAGTTTTCATCAAAGATGACAAAATGACTGTTGCTGATTACGTAAAAACAATTGGCGTTACTGTTACCGACTTCAAAAGAGTTTCGTTGGCATAATTGTTCATCATATACATTTAAAAACTCGCTTATCAGCGAGTTTTTTTATGTGAATACTTAGCATTATAAAAAATGCAATAATACTTCCAAATCAAATTTCATCAGGAAAAATCGTTCTAATCTTTGTTATTTATACTGATTGCTAACATTGCCTTTTTACTTCTACAATATTTCTTATATTTGCTTAACTTTTAAAAAAATTATGGCTTACAAAAGAATTCTGCTAAAATTAAGTGGTGAAGCACTTATGGGTGATCGCCAATACGGTATAGATCCAAAACGTTTATCGGCCTATGCTGAAGAAATCAAAAAAATTGTGGACAACGGAATTGAAGTTGCCATTGTAATTGGAGGCGGAAACATTTTTAGAGGCGTTGCGGGAGCAAGTAACGGCATTGACAGGGTTCAGGCAGATTATATGGGAATGCTTGCAACCATTATAAACGGTTTGGCTTTACAAAGCGCCATTGAAGCCATTGGCATAAAAACCAGATTACTAACCGCCATTAAAATGGAACAGGTTGCTGAACCTTTTATCAAAAGAAGAGCAGTTCGCCATTTGGAAAAAGGTCGTGTGGTGATCTTTGGGGGAGGAACGGGAAATCCGTATTTCACCACAGATACAGCTGCAGTTTTAAGAGCCATAGAAATTAGTGCCGATGTTATTTTAAAAGGAACACGTGTTGATGGAATCTACACATCTGACCCAGAAAAAAACAAAGACGCCATTAAATTTGATACCATTACTTTTAAAGATGTTTTAAGCAAAGGGTTAAAAATAATGGATACAACCGCATTTACTTTAAGTCAGGAAAATAATTTACCCATTATTATTTTTGACATGAATGTGGAAGGAAATTTAGAAAAAGTGATTTCAGGAGAAAATATTGGAACAAAAGTTGATAAATAAACCTAAAATTTATTTGAACAATTATGGATGAAGAATTAGACTTTATAATAGATAGCACAAAAGAATTGATGCAAAATTCAATTCTGCATTTAGAAAAAGAGTTCAGAAATATCAGGGCAGGAAAAGCAAGTCCGGCTATGTTAGGAAATGTTAACGTTGATTATTATGGCTCTCAAACTCCGTTAGCACAAATCGCAAACGTAAGCACTATGGATGCACACACCATAACCGTTCAGCCTTGGGAAAAACAAATGTTACACCCTATTGAGAAAGCGATTATGCTGGCCAATTTAGGATTTAACCCTATGAATAATGGCGACATTATCATTATTAATGTGCCAGTTTTGACCGAAGAAAGACGAAGAGAACTTTCCAAACAAGCAAAAGTTGCCACTGAATTTGCAAAAGTAAGCATTAGAAATGGCCGCAGGGAAGCGATGAGTGAAATTAAAAAAGCGGAAGTTTCTGAAGATATGAAAGCAAATGCCGAAATCAGCATTCAAAAACTTACCGACTCATTTATTGTTGAAGTTGACAATCATTTTAAAATTAAGGATCAGGAAATTATGAAAGTTTAATGTTCCTAAAAATTAAACTTATCAAAAAAATCAAAGCGCTCTCTGAGTGCTTTTTTATTAACATCTATTTGTTTTCGTTTTCTAAAAAATTTTAATGAAAAAGCTCTTATTTATATTCATACTCTTTCCTTTTTTGTCTATTTCACAAAACCAAATTCAGGGAATTGTAACGGAAAGCAAAAATAACCAGCCGTTGCCATTTGCCACAATTACAACTTCCTCAAATTTTGGAACATTGACTGATGTTGAAGGTAAATTTTTAATAAAATCAACAAAATCTGTAACGCAATTAAGCATTTCCTATGTTGGCTATGAATCGGTTATTGTTCCCATTTCCAAAAATGAGAAGTTTATAAAAATAACTTTAAATCCAAAAACTGAAAGCTTAAGGGAAGTCCAAATAATTGCCAGAGAAAATCCTGCCTTACAAATTATTAGGAATACCATCAAAAATAAATCAAAAAATAATATTGAAAAATCGCTGAATTCCTTCAAATTTAACTCTTACGCCAAAATATTGGTCACAGCAAATCCCGACTCGATTAAAGGCGAGATTGATTCTGTTTTTGTCATAAAAGATGGCCAAAAAGAATTTAAAAAATTGGACTCATCCAATTTCAAATTCAAAAAAGAGATCGACAAACAACATTTATACATTTCAGAAAAAATTTCTGAATTTCAATTTGAAAAAGGGAAAAGCAAAACAGAAGTAATTATGGCTTCAAGAATGGCGGGTTTAAAACAACCCATTTATGAATTTTTGGCAATCACTTTTCAAGATTTTTCCTTTTACAATGAATTTTACGTTTTGGCAGGAACAAAATACATCAATCCGATTGCTGACAATGCCCTAAAACATTATAATTATAAGATATTGGATACCGTAAAAACGGAATCCGGAAGTTCAGTTTTAATTTACTTTAAGCCAAAAGTACTTAAAGAAACCTTGGGGATTGAGGGTGTTTTATATATTGACAATCAAATCTTTGCGCTTACAAAAGCCATTACCGAACTAAAAGGAGCTGTAAATGTGAAAGCAACACAAAATTACAGTTACCTAAAACCCAACAACATTTGGTTTCCGCAAGAAATGGATGTGGTGTTAAAAAAAGGAGACAATAATGAGCGTATTTCCTTATTTGGCGGCACCATTAAATTTGGCGAAAAGAAAAAAAATGATTCAATTACATCCACAAAAACTAAAGGTGAAGGAGATGTTACTTATTTCATTTCAAAAGCCACAAATTCAAACATTGAAATAAATACCCCAATGGTGGTTAAAAGTGCTGCGCCAACCATACAATTTAATGATGATGCTGCGAAAAAAAAGGAAGATTTTTGGGACAGATACAGAACCGATTCTATCACTGAAAGAGGAAAAAACACGTACAAAAGATTAGACAGCATTGTTGAAGTTGAAGGAGATGATGTTGATAAAAAAATTAACATTGCGCGTAATTTGTTAAAAGGCATTTATCCTACAAAATACATCAATTTAAATCTGGGTAAAATAATCAATTTTAACAATTATGAGGGATTCAGACTGGGTTTTGGCGGTGAAACAAATTCAAATTTTTCAAGCATCATCAAACTCGAATCTTATGTTGCCTATGGCACAAAAGACCAAGATTTTAAGTACACTTTAGGCAGTTCATTCCGCCTTAATAAAAATACAAATACTTGGTTTGGCGCGAATTACACCAACGACATTAAAGAAGCGGCTTCCTTAGACTTTATCGCCATAAACACTTCGTTTAGTTTGTTGAACTTAAGAAATCTTTTTCTTGATCAGTTTTACAATTACAAAACGTATAGTTTACATTTAAAGCACGACATTCGCCCAAATTTAGAAGCAGAATTTCAATTAAGCACCGGAGATTACAATCCTTTGTTCGACTATCAATTTATTTCATCCGATAAAAACTTAGCGGAATATCATTTAACAACGGCCATTTTTGGGTTTCAATTCAACCCAAAAAGTACCTATATGAATTCCCCGATTGGAAAATTAACCCTCAAAAATGAATTTCCGCAATTTACATTTCAAGTCACAAAAAGTTTTGAAAATGTGTGGAATGGCGATTTCGATTTTACGCAGGTAAATTTCCGAACAACACATCAAATAAAACGTCTGCAAAAAGCAACTACTTATATTGTGGCTGAAGGAGGAATTGTTTTTGGCGACGCGCCCATCTCACATTTATTTAATGCGACTCCCAATGCTTCTTTCAAAAATCCTTGGGCAAAAAGAATTGGATTTTCAAGTAAAAACAGCTTTGAAACTATGGGATATAATGAATTTATTTCAGACAGATTTGCCGTAATTCATATTAAGCACGAATTAAAACCATTTAATTTTGGGCCGAAATTTAAACCTCAATTAATTTTTGCAACAAGTGCTGCCATTGGAGACATTGAAAACCCAACATATCATAACGGATTGGCGTTTAAAAGTTTAAAAAATGGTTATCTCGAAAGTGGTTTAGAGTTAAAAAGCCTTTTTAAAGGTTTTGGCCTGGGCACCTTTTATAGGTATGGAGCCAACAGCAATGCCGAGTGGAGCGATAATTTGGCCTTAAAAATTAACTACAAGTTTAAACTGCAATTTAATTGATCAAATACTTCTAGGGCCAACTATTTTAATATCTTTGCAGAAATTTTTTTGAATGGATTTTTGGACACGGCTTACGCGGTTTATTTTAAAGAGAAGGTATTCAATCCTCGTTATAATTGCCGGTTTTACTTACTTTATGGCTTCGCAAATGCAATATATGCGCATTTCTTCCACAGAAGCCAATTTACTTCCCGAAAATCATCAAGTCAATATTGAATACAATAAGTTTCTGAAACTTTTTGGTGAAGAAGGCAATTTAATCATTTTAGCGGTTGAAGATCCAACCCTTTTCACACCAAAAAATTTTAACGATTGGAATCATTTAACCAAAAAACTAAACCAATTTCCCGAAGTTGACTTTACCGTTGCCATTGGTGATATTAAGGAACTGAAAAAAAATGTTGATGAAGAAAAATTCGATTTTGTGCCACTTTATACAGATGAGCCAAAAACCCAGGAAGAAATTGTAAAAATTAAAACCGAACTTTTTGAAAATCTTCCCTTTTACGACAACATCTTATTTAATAAAAAGTCAGGAACCATAAGGTCTGTTATCTATTTAAAGAAAGATATTGTAAATACGCCTGCCCGTAAAGATTTTATTTTCAATGTTTTAAATCCTGCTATTGAAAAATTTGAGGCAGATAGCAATATAGATGTACGTGTTTCAGGAATGCCATACATCCGCACCATGAATTCCCAAAATATCATTGATGAAATTGGGTTGTTTGTTGGTTTGGCTTTGGCTGTTACTTCCTTAATCTTCTTTTTCTTTTTCCGTTCCATCAGGGCAACAATGATCACGCTTTTGGTGGTTACAATCGGTGTTATTTGGGCATTTGGATTTATAGGGCTGTTCCGATACGAAATTTCGGTTTTGATGGCCTTAATTCCGCCTTTAATTATTGTAATTGGCGTTCCAAATGCCATATTTCTGATCAATAAATACCAACAAGAAGTAAAAAAACACGGAAATCAGGCAAAATCATTGCAACGGGTAATTTCAAAAGTTGGAAATGCCACTTTAATGACCAATGTTACCACCGCTTCCGGCTTTGCAACCTTTATTTTTACCAAAAGTCAGCTTTTAAAAGAGTTTGGGATTATTGCTTCCATCAATATTATCGGCATATTCTTGATTGCTTTATTCGTTATTCCCATTGTGTATAGTTTTATGCCTTTGCCAAAAGAAAAGCATTTAAAACATTTGGAAAGAAGATGGATTGAGGTTTTTGTAAAATGGATGGAATCTATTGTGCGAAATCATAGAATAGCCGTTTATGCCACTACAATTATTTTGATTATTGTGAGCATGATCGGAATTTTTACGATAAAAGTTTCAGGAAGTTTGATTGAAGATATGCCAAAAGGGGAACAATTTTTTAAAGATATTGTATTTTTTGAAGAGGAATTTGGGGGAATTATGCCTTTAGAAATAATCATCGACACCAAAAAAGAAAACGGTGTTATGAATTTGGGAACGTTAAAGAGAATGAACGAATTTGAAGAAACCATTGATGAAATTCCGCAACTGTCGAAACCAATTTCTGTTTTAAACATTGTAAAATATTCAAAACAAGCTTTTTACGGAGGAAATCCGAAATTTTATCAGCTACCTACCAACCAGGAGAAAAACTGGATTTTATCTTATGCCAAAAATGCAACTTCAAACACCAATTTATTGGACAGTTATGTAGATTCTACCGGAAGATACGCCCGAATAACCACATTTATGAAGGACATTGGCACAGATAAAATGGAAGTTATTGAAGAACGTTTGCAACAAAAAATAGACAAAGAATTTCCAAAGGAAAATTATCATGTTACAATGACAGGCAAAGCATTGGTGTTTTTAAAAGGAACTAATTACTTAATCCATAATTTAGTGATTTCACTCTCCCTGGCGATTTTTCTGATAGCTATTTTTATGGCATTCCTGTTTCGTTCTTTTAAAATGATTTTAATTTCTTTAATCCCCAACATTTTTCCACTCTTAATAACGGCTGGATTAATGGGATATTTGGGAATTCCCATAAAACCATCAACTATTTTGGTGTTTAGCATTGCCTTTGGAATTTCGGTTGACGATACCATTCACTTTTTGGCAAAATACCGCCAGGAATTAAAAGTTAACAATTGGCGCATAAAACAATCCGTTTACAATGCTTTGAGAGAAACCGGCGTAAGTATGTTATATACTTCCATTGTGCTATTTTTCGGATTTTTGGTGTTCACCATTTCAAGTTTTGGAGGCACCATCGCGTTAGGTGGTTTGGTTTCCGTAACCTTATTATTTGCGATGGTTTCTAATTTATTACTGCTGCCATCATTGTTGCTTTCATTGGAAAAAAATATAGCAAATAAGGAAGATTTTAAAGAGCCAACCATTGCCATTCTTGATTCAGATGATGATAATGGCGATAAATAAGGATAAAATGCCCCCTAACCCACGAAGCAGGGACATTAAGTTTTTAGTTGGTCTTTTAGATTTTTAACAATTACAATAAAACAAGCTACGCATTAACTTGTTGTAAAATACGCAATTTTTCAACTTAAATTTTCCTCAAGGAATAGTGGGCATTTTGACTTTTTAATTATCAATTGAAACCGTATCTTTGCAACGCAAAATATTTAGAATATGACAAGTAGCAATGTGGCTGAACTTTTAAAATCAACCAATTTTTCACAAGAAGTAAACCTTAAAGGTTGGGTTAGAACATTTAGGGCCAATCGTTTTATTGCGTTAAATGACGGGTCGACCATTCATACCATTCAATGTATTGTTGATTTTGAAAATACCGATGAACGCATTTTAAAACGCATTACAACTGGCGCGGCAATATCTGTAAAAGGAATATTGACGGAAAGCTTAGGTAAAGGCCAAAATGTTGAAATCCAAATTTCAGAAATAGAAATTCTAGGTGATTCAAATCCCGAAGAATATCCAATTCAACCCAAAAAACACAGTTTCGAATTTTTACGCGAAAATGCGCATTTGCGTATCAGAACAAATACTTTTAGTGCGGTAATGCGAGTGCGTTCTGCATTGTCTTTTGCCGTGCACAAATATTTTACAAAAAACGGATTTTACAATTTTCACGCACCAATAATTACTGGCTCCGACGCTGAAGGCGCTGGAGAAATGTTTAATATCACTACACTTGACGCCAACAATCCGCCAAGAAATGATGCGGGAAAAATTGACTATTCTAAAGATTTCTTTGGAAAACAAACCAATTTAACGGTATCGGGACAATTAGAAGCCGAAACCTATGCAATGGCTTTGGGAAAAGTATATACTTTCGGACCAACATTTAGGGCAGAAAACTCGAATACAACACGTCATTTGGCCGAATTTTGGATGATTGAGCCTGAAGTTGCTTTCAATAATTTGGATGACAATATGGACTTGGCGGAAGATTTTATAAAATCGGTTATTTCCTATGTTTTGAAAAACTGCAAAGATGATTTGGCTTTTTTAAACGACCGATTTGCGGAAGAAGATAAGTTGAAACCCGCAGCGGAACGCAGTGAAATGAGTCTTCTGGAAAAACTGGACTTCATTGTCGAAAATAATTTTATTCGTGTAAGCTATACGGAAGCCATTGATATCTTAAAAAATTCAACACCCAATAAAAAGAAAAAGTTTCAATATTTGATAGAAGAATGGGGCACCGATCTTCAAAGTGAACATGAACGATTTTTGGTTGAAAAACACTTTAAATGTCCGGTAATTTTATACGATTATCCTGCAAAAATTAAAGCATTTTATATGCGTTTAAATGATGACGGAAAAACCGTAAGGGCTATGGATGTTTTATTCCCCGGAATTGGCGAAATTGTCGGCGGAAGCCAACGTGAAGAGCGTTTGGACGTTTTGACAAAAAAAATGAAAGATCTTGGCATTGATGAAAAAGAATTATGGTGGTATTTAGATACCCGAAAATTTGGAACTGCAGTACATAGTGGTTTTGGACTGGGATTTGAACGTTTGGTGCAGTTTACCACAGGAATGGGCAACATTAGAGATGTTATCCCTTATCCAAGAACGCCACAAAATGCAGAATTCTAATAATTAATTGTCAAAAATGACTTCATTTAGTAAATGCGGTGTTTTTTTCGTATTTTTATAAAAAGCAAAATAATTTATGCTTAAACAAGGTTTACAATTCAAATTATCGCAGAAATTATCTCCGCAACAAATTCAACTCATGAAGTTGATTCAATTGCCTACGCAAGAATTTGAACAACGCCTAAAACAAGAATTAGAAGAAAATCCGGCTTTAGAAATTCAAGATGAAAACGCTGAAGACTATGATAATTCGCAATTAAGCGACACTTACGATGAGTATGACGATACCGGAAATGAAAGTATCAATGCGGATGATATCAATATTGATGAATATTTAAGTGATGATGAAATTCCAAATTACAAAACGCAAGCCAACAACTATTCGTCAGATGACGAAGAAAAAGATATTCCATTTGCTTCCGGTCCATCATTTACACAACATTTAAAAAATCAAATAAATACCTATCGTTTAACAGAGGAAGAAGAAATTATCACTGATTTTTTAATTGGCAGCATTGATGACAGCGGTTATATTCGCCGAGATTTGGTTGATATTTTAGATGATTTGGCATTCACTGAAAATGTTTTTACCACCAAAGAAGAATTAGAACGTTTGCTTAAAATAGTTCAACAATTGGATCCCGCCGGTGTTGGGGCTCGTGATTTAAGAGAGTGTTTAATTATCCAGTTGAAACGCAAGGAAGAAAAACCATCCATAAATCTGGCTATTGATATTTTAGAAAATGGTTTTGAACATTTTGTGAAAAAACATTACAACAAGTTACTGCAAAAGTTTCACGTCTCTGAAGAAGCATTAAAAGAAGGCATAAAACAAATTGAAAAACTGAATCCGAAACCGGGCGGTTCTTTTGTTGGCAACAGCAAAATAACGGAACAAATTGTTCCCGATTTTACCATTAGAATTGTTGATGGCGAATTGGAACTTACACTTAATTCTAGGAATGCTCCTGAACTGCATGTTTCAAATGAATATAACAATTTAATGCATGGATACAAGGATTCAAGCGAAAAATCCAAATCCCAAAAGGAAGCCGTTATGTTTATCAAGCACAAATTGGATGCTGCAAAATGGTTTATTGATGCCATAAAGCAACGCCAACAAACGCTGCTTTTAAATATGAACGCCATTATGAAGCACCAAAAGGCTTATTTTTTAACGGGAGATGAGCGCAAATTAAAGCCGATGATCTTAAAGGATATTGCTGATGTCATTGAAATGGATGTTTCAACCGTTTCCCGCGTCGCCAGCAGTAAATATGTCTCAACACCTTATGGAACAAAATTAATCAAGGAATTTTTCTCTGAATCAATGAAAAATGATCAGGGAGAAGATGTTTCAACAAGAGAAATAAAAAACATTTTGGAAACGGTCATTAAAAAAGAAGACAAAAAGAAACCGCTAACCGATGATAAATTGGCATTGATTTTAAAGGAAAAAGGATATCCCATTGCAAGAAGAACCATTGCAAAATATAGGGAACAATTAGATATTCCCGTTGCGCGTTTAAGAAAAATATTTTAGCAAATTGCCTAAAAATGACTATGAAATTTTCAAAATTTATTTCCTATTTTTTTCATCCAATAAATTTCCCAATAATTGGAACCATTTTATTTTTCCTTTTTATTCCTGAATTTATTTTTAAACCTCAGGAATATCTTATTATAGCAGTTATTTTTATTGGCACTTATATATTTCCAATACTGTTATTATGGCTTTTAAAACGTTTTGAAATGATAAAAAGTTACCATATGGTAACCATTGAAGAACGAAAATTTCCCTTATTACTGTTTATTTCTATCTCTTTTATTATAGGGAATTGGCTTTATAAATCCGCCATAGTTGATTTATTGTCTCTCTTCTTTTTTGGATATGGTTTAAGTTTGATATGCATCTCGGTGTTTTTATACTTAAAGATTAAAATAAGTCTGCATACCATGGGCGTTTCAGGCCTCATAGGATTTTTAATTTATTTCAGTTATTTCTATAAAATAAATATCATCACAATATTTGCTGCTTTATTTGTTTTGGCAGGATTGGTTGCATCTGCTAGGTTAAAATTGCGTGCACATCAATTAAATGAAGTGCTGTTGGGAGGAGTTATTGGAATTGTTTCACAATTTGTTGTTTACCTTATTTACATAATGTAAAACTTCAGACCAATATTGATGTCTTTTACATCAATATTTTTATCATTAAATACGGCATTTTTGAATAAAGGGCTTAAACCATAATAAAAATATAGGTTCCAATTTCCATAGCCGGCAGCTAAAGTGGCTCCATATTGAAATCGGTTAAACTCTGGTATGTTTTTAGTTGTTAAGACTATATCTGAGTCAGTAAATTTTGTTTTTGCCGAAGCTAAATAAGCGAATTTCACACCTCCATAAACACGCCAAAAACTATATTTTTCGGGTGTTGAAGTTCTCCATCTAAATTCAAAAGGCATTTCTATTGCTTTAATTCCGATTCGATTTGTTTTATAATCTTCCGCCAGTTCAAATAAAGTAGTCTGATTTTCTTCGGAAATTTTTAAATTTTGTACATATACATTATAGGCATATCCCACTCCTATGCCAAGGCCGATATTTCGCTGGTCGTTCAATGGAATGTCCTTTATAAATCCAATAGAAAATCCGCCTGAAAATCCTTTTTGTGAAATTGTAGCTGGTTTATTGCTTATAATTGAATAGGTTAATGAGAGGTATAATTGATCCTCTAAATAGTTTAAATCAATTATTGAATCATTATTAACCTGTGCCTGCGGTTTTACGGCAAGCAAGAGGAAAAATACAATTAACAAATACTTACTCATAAATCAAAGGTACTTTATAATAAGAAAAAAAAGACAATCAAATATCAATTGATTGTCTTTTTATTTTTAATAACGTTATAAATACTACTAATTACTATTTGTAATTGCTGCTTAAATCGTTTCCCTTTGAGGTTGAAAAACTAATTTTCAATGCATTTATGTCTCTTAATTGCTCCTTAATGTCTAAAACTGTACCTACACTGGCTTCTTTATCAGCTTTGATAGAAGTTGTCATAAACTTAACCTCATCTTCTTTTCTTAAAGCTCTTTCGGAAAAAATAAAACTCGGAATGTCTTTAACCTCCACAATTTTATCATTTACCTGAATTTTATCTCCAGATATTCTGGTATCTTTAGATTTCCCAATATAAATAGTGCTCACCAAGCTCTTAAGTTCTAATTTTTTTACTTCACTAGCTACTGGAAGTGCCGGTTTTTTAATCAACAAATCGGTTTCTCTCATGGTAGTTGACACCATGAAAAAGAACAATAACATAAATACAATATCAGGTAAAGATGCCGTAGAAATTGCAGGTAAACCTTTTTTCTTCTTTTTAAATTTACTCATAATTTGCTATTATTTTATCGGTTCAGGTTCTGTAATAATTTGAGGATATTTGTTTTTCAAATCATCAATTTTATCTTGCAAACTTATTGAAGGATTGTCTTTATAATCATTCAATAATTCATCATAAGATCTACCATACAATTTTTTAGAAAGTGTATTTCTCAACTCATTATAAGCTGCTTCAATTTCATTTTGAATTGAAATATACATACCGTATGAAGTACCTCTATCACTTTGCAAAGAAATAATTGCCTTTGATGGATGATCGGAAGAATTTGGATCTTTCTCGCCAGTACAATAATCGCAAGGCTCACCTGGCTTGTCATCAACTGGAGTTCCTATTCCACCACCGTTATCAATAAACTTCATTGCCAAACGCTTAACGTCAGTTACTTTTACATATTCATTTTCAACTAACAACTGGTTGTTTCTGTTGACAACAATATCCAAAACGTTTTTTTCTTTAACTATAACGTCAGACTCAACATCTGATTTTTCCGGTAATTTACGGGCAATCCCTGAATCAACATCCATCGTAGTAGTCACTAAGAAAAATATTAAAAGCAAAAACGCAATGTCTGCCATTGAACCAGCATTAATTTCTCCAATTTCTCTTCTTGCCATAATTATCTTAATTTTTTACAAGTGATCTTACAAAGTCGAATAAAAAGAATCCTAAACCAATAGCTCCTAATATAAAACTATAATTAATTAGTGTACTTACCCATTTAGAAACAGTGCCTGCTTCACCATCAAGTATTACTTTGCCCATACCATCTGTAGTCGCTGCATCAGAAGCAAATACATAAGCGATTACTAGTAGAATGACCATAGCGGCAACTCCCAACATAGTTCTTTTTAAGACTTCAGTATTCTTGGTTAAATTTATCAATGAAAATACTACGGCAATTAATGAAGTAGCAATCAATAAAAATATTGAGTATGTAATAAATGGTGACAAAACGCTGTTCTGTGCATCAGCATCTTCAAGAAGAACTGAATCGCCTACCATCATAATTCTAACGAAAAAATACAATCCTATTAAACCGAGAAATCCGGTAACATAAGATAATATTTTTGATTTTTTATCATTCATAATTACTATTTTTTGAGTCTAATCAATAGGTCAACCAGTGAAATTGAAGCATCTTCCATATTGTTTACAATACTATCTACTTTAGAGATAATGTAATTATAAAAAACCTGAAGAATAATTGCAACAACTAAACCAAACACTGTTGTTAACAAGGCCACTTTAATACCTCCGGCAACAACCGTTGGGGAAATATCCCCTGCAGCCTGAATAGAGTCAAAAGCACTAATCATACCGATTACAGTACCCATGAAACCAAGCATTGGTGCCAAAGCAATAAATAAAGATAACCAAGATATGTTTTTTTCCAATAAACCCATTTGAACGCCACCATAAGCAACAACTGCTTTTTCAGCAGATTCAACACCTTCGTCCATTCTATCTAATCCTTGATAAAATATTGAAGCAACAGGACCTTTAGTGTTTCTGCAAACTTCTTTAGCTGCTTCAACACCACCAGAAGCTAATGCTTCGTCAATTTGACTTACTAATTTTTTAGTGTTGGTTGTTGCCATGTTAAGGTAAATAATTCTTTCAATAGCAATTGCCAACCCTAAAATCAAGGTTACCAATACAATTCCCATAAAGAAAGGACCTCCTTCAATGAAACGTTGTTTTAATTCTTGATGAAATGTTTTTGATTCGGTTGCGTCTGCAACTTGTTCTGTGTTTGCTGCATCTTGTGCAAAAGCCTTAGGTGCTGCTCCAAATAACAATAATCCTGTGATTGCAAGGATAGTAAATAGTCTTTTCATTGTCTAATAGTTAATTTATTAATTTCACGGGTTAAATATATAATAATTTTTATAAAACAAACAAGTCAGCGAAGAGAAAGATTTTAAAGTCTTTAACTTATCTAATACCTCTACGTTTAGACATCTTTTGCGTATGGCAAGTAACAAAAAAATGTTGAGTTCTAAAAATTTTCTGACCTTTTTAAAATGATTATTTTTACTGTATAATTTTTTTTATAATTAACAAAAATTATTGGGTTTTAGCATAAAATATTAAAAATTATATCAATAAAGTACCATTTAATTAAAAAAAGAATTATTCCGGCACGCTAATTTCTCCCCTAAGTTGGCCTTCAAAGATAGATTTAAATTTGTTTTTTGGAATATTTTCACCCAATAAGTACATCAATTTAGCCAAAGCTGATTCTGTTGTGATGTCACCGCCGTTAATAATTCCAACTTTTTTTAATTCAATGCTCGTTTCATATTGCCCCATAATAACACTACCCGCTATGCATTGGGTTACATTTACAATATAGACCCCTTTATCAATTGTCTCTTTCAGTAAATTAATAAACCAATTTTCGGTAGGTGCATTTCCTGAGCCAAATGTTTCTAAAATAACACCTTTAAGTCCTTCAATACCTAAAATACTGGCAACAACCCTTTCGGTGATTCCCGGAAATATTTTTAATATCACAATATTATTGTCCAAGCGCTTTCGAACCGTAAATGGTTTTGCTTTTTTTGGTTTAAGAATTAATTGCTTGTGAAATTTTAAATGAACCCCGCTTTCTCCCAATGGCGGGAAATTAGGTGACGTAAATGCTTCAAAATGTTCGGCATTGATTTTTGTGGTTCTGTTTGCGCGATATAATTTGTATTCAAAGTATAAACAAACTTCAGAAATTATTGGCTCTCCATTTTCTTGTGCTGCGGCAACTTCAATAGAGGTAATTAAATTTTCTTTGGCATCCGTTCTTAAATCGCCTATTGGCAATTGAGAACCTGTAAAAATAACAGGTTTTGACAAATTTTCGAACATAAAACTGATTGCCGAAGCAGTATAGGACATAGTGTCTGAACCGTGCAACACCACAAACCCGTCGAATTGCTCATAATTTTTTTCAATTATTTCGGCTATAAAAACCCAATTGTCGGGATTCATATTAGAAGAATCAATGGGTTCATCAAGCGAAATACTTTGGATGGTGCAATTTAATTGGTTAAGCTCAGGGATGTGTTTTAAAAGTTTATCAAAATTAAATATTTTTAAAGCTCCGGTTTTATAATCTTTAACCATCCCTATGGTTCCGCCTGTGTATATTAATAGTATATGAGGAATTTTTGCCATTTTGTCTGATGCTGAATTTTGGAATAATTTATGATGTAAATTTACCGAAAATAAATACATTAATTTAAAAAAGAAAAATATGATAGGGTTTTATATTATTATAGGTTTGGTATCTTTAGTGAGTTGGTTGGTGAGCCAAAAATTAAAGAATAAATTTAAATATTATTCTGAAGTTCAGCTTGAAAACGGATTAAGTGGTAGGGAAATTGCCCAAAAAATGTTAAATGACCATGGCATTTATGATGTAAAAATTATATCAACACCCGGCCAATTGACCGATCATTACAATCCACAAGACAAAACGGTAAATTTAAGCGAATCGGTATTCGAACAACGAAACGCAGCCTCTGCCTGTGTAGCCGCACATGAAGTTGGGCACGCAGTTCAACATGCACAAGCTTACCAATGGTTGCAGTTGCGTTCAACTTTAGTTCCAGCAGTGAATATTTCTTCTAAATTTTCGCAATGGCTGGTTATTGGCGGATTGATTTTGGGTGCTGCATCAGGGGATTCTGGCATTGGTTTTACCATTGCAGTTATCGGACTTGCCATGATGGCGGTTGCAACTTTATTCAGCTTCATCACCTTGCCGGTTGAATATGATGCCAGCAACAGAGCATTGGCTTGGCTTAAAACAAACAACATGCTTACAAACAGAGAGCAAGATGGCGCAAAAGACGCTTTAACTTGGGCTGCTAGAACTTATTTGGTTGCTGCTATTGGATCTTTGGCCATGCTGCTTTATTGGGGATTTAGCATTTTAGGAAACAGAGATTAAGAAATATTGACACAAAATAAAAAAAGCCGTTAATTCGGCTTTTTTTTATAATTTAATCTGACGATCAATTTGTTGGTCTAGCGAAATAAAGGTTTCTGTCCGGGCAACGCCTTTTATGGATTGTATTTCCTGATTGAGCAATTTCATAAGGTGCTCATTGTCTTTACACATAATTTTGATAAATATGGCATAATTTCCTGTGGTGTAATGACTTTCAATAACCTCGGGAATTTCTTTTAACCGAATTATCGCTGCGGAATATTTACTTGCGGAATCCAAAAAAATTCCGACAAATGCCAATGTTTTATAACCTAATACTTTCGGGTTGATGGTGAATTTTGAACCTATAATTAATCCGGCTGCTTCCAACTTTCGCAATCTTTGATGGATTGCCGCACCTGAAATGCCAATTTCACGAGCAATGCTTAAAATGGGCGTTCGGGCATCTTCCATTAAATGTTTAAGGATAATCTTATCAATACCGTCGAAGTGTAACTCTTTTTCTTTCATATGGCAGTTAACTGAAAGTAAATTTAAAAAAATAAAGGATATGAAAAATCATATCCTTTATTTATATTTCTATATATTTCTATTTGAAATTTTACTTGTCTAATTCTGGCTGAATTTCAAAGCTTTCCATAAAAGCGGTAGTATAATTACCTGCAATATAATCTGGATGGTCCATCAATTGTCTGTGAAACGGAATCGTGGTTTTTATACCCTCAATCACAAACTCATCCAAAGCTCTTTTCATTTTACTGATAGCCTCTTCACGGGTTTGGGCCGTAGTAATTAATTTAGCAATCATGGAATCATAGTTTGGCGGAATCGTGTAGCCTGCGTATACATGCGTATCTACCCGAATTCCATGACCTCCCGGAATGTGCAAAGTGGTGATTTTACCCGGTGATGGCCTAAAATCTTTATAAGGATCTTCGGCATTTATTCTGCATTCTATAGAATGTAACTTAGGAAAATAGTTTTTACCGGAAATTGGAATTCCAGCCGCAACTTTTATTTGTTCATAAATTAAATCGTAGTCAATCACTTGTTCCGTAATTGGATGTTCCACCTGAATACGCGTATTCATCTCCATAAAGTAGAAATTCCGATGTTTATCCACTAAAAACTCGATGGTGCCAGCGCCCTCATAAGAAATATATTCTGCAGCTTTTACGGCTGCTTCACCCATTTTTTTTCGCAATGCCGTGGTCATAAATGGTGAAGGTGATTCTTCGGTAAGTTTTTGGTGACGGCGTTGAATGGAACAATCTCTTTCTGACAAATGGCAAGCTTTTCCGTAGGAATCTCCAATAATTTGGATTTCAATATGGCGTGGTTCTTCAATCAGCTTTTCCATATACATCCCATCATTTCCAAAACAGGCAAATGCTTCTTGCCTGGCCGAATCCCATGCAGTTTGAAGTTTGCTTTTGGCATACACTGCCCTCATTCCTTTTCCTCCACCGCCTGCAGTAGCTTTTAACATCACAGGATATTTCATTTCATCGGCCAATTTTTCAGCATCTTCATAGGTCTCCAATAATCCATCTGAACCTGGTATAGTTGGTACACCGGCTGCTTTCATGGTAGCTCTGGCTGAAGCTTTATCTCCCATTTTGCTAATCATATCAGAAGTGGCTCCAATAAACTTTATGCCATGTTCTTCACATAATTTTGAAAATTTGGCATTTTCAGATAAAAATCCGTATCCGGGGTGAATGGCATCGGCATTTGTAATTTCGGCTGCTGCCAAAATTGCCGACATTTTTAAATAAGACTCACTGCTAGGAGGAGGCCCTATACACACTGCTTCATCAGCAAAACGCACATGTAAACTTTCAGCATCGGCAGTTGAATAAACAGCTACCGTTTTTACACCCATTTCTCTGCAAGTTCTTATAACTCTTAAAGCGATTTCGCCTCTGTTTGCAATTAATATTTTTTTAAACATACTGTTTTCAAATTATTATAGACGAGAATCAAAATCAAAATATATTTTTGAACCTTAAATCCTCATGCAAATTGGAATTAAAATTATGAAGGGTCCACTAAAAATATTGGTTGTCCGTATTCAACCGGAGTTCCATCTTCCACTAATATTTTTACAATTTTTCCTGAAACTTCTGATTCAATTTCATTAAATAATTTCATGGCTTCTACCATACAAACTACTGTATGCGGACTTACAACATCGCCAATTTCAACAAAAACTGGTTTGTCCGGCGATGGTCTTCTGTAAAAAGTGCCTATTATTGGAGATGTAATTTCAATATATTTTACGGCCGCTTCTGAAACAGCTGCTTCTGCCACGGCAACTTGAGCAGGCGCATGCGCAGTCATCTGGGTTGCCGCCATTTGGGGAATGCTTAATGGCGCTTGCTGAAGTATGGTGGTTTCAGTTCTTTCAGTTCCTGTTTTAATGGTGATTTTAATATCTTCCATTTCTAACTTAACTTCACTTGCGCCAGATTTGGCTACAAATTTTATCAGATTTTGAATATCTTTTAAATCCATGTTAATTTGGTTTTAAATTGTTAATTGGTTAAGAATTGTATGCCCATTTAAAGTATAATGATCCCCAAGTGAAACCACCTCCAAACGCAGCGAAAATTATATTATCTCCCTTTTTAAGTTGCTGTTCATAATCGGCCAAAAGCAATGGCAAAGTTGCTGATGTTGTGTTTCCGTAATATTGAATGTTCATCATCACTTTTGAACTTTCCAGTTCAATTCTATTTGCAGTTGCTTCAATAATTCTTTTGTTTGCTTGGTGTGCGGCGAGCCATTGTATGTTGTCATTGGTCAAATTATTGCGCTCCATTATTTTAACAGCTGCGTCTGCCATATTAAAAACTGCATTTTTAAACACCGTTTTACCGTCTTGAAAAATAAAATTTTCTTTATTGTCTATCCCTTCTTTGGTCAACGGATTCAAAGAGCCACCCGCTTTTACCTGTAAAAATTCTCTTCCTGCTCCGTCACTTCTCAAATATTCATCTTGCAATCCCAGACCTTCATTATTTGGTTCAAATAAAACGGCCCCGGCGCCATCTCCAAATATAATACAAGTTGACCGATCTGTATAATCAATCATGGAAGAACATTTGTCAGCTCCAATAAGCAATACTTTTTTGTATCTTCCAGATTCAATATATCTTGCGGCTACAGACATTCCATATAAAAAACTTGAGCAGGCCGCTTCCAAATCGAAACCAAAGGCATTTGTTGCGCCAATTTCTGTAGCAACAAATGCGGCTGTTGCGGCTGCTTGCATATCAGGTGTTGCGGTGCACACTATAACGAGTTCAATTTCTTTGGGATCTAATTTTTTCTTATCAAGCAACTGTTGGGCTGCTTTAATAGCCATATAGGAAGTTCCCTTACCTTCGCCTTTTAAAATTCTTCGTTCTTTAATTCCAGTTCTTGTGATGATCCACTCATCGTGGGTATCCACCATTTCCTCTAACATTTTATTCGTTAAAATGTCTTCAGGAACATATTTTCCAACTGCAGTGATTACTGCGGTAATTTTCGTCATATAATGCTTTCTTTTAATCAAAAAAGAATTCCAAAGAAATGAAATTTATTTTGATTTTTTATTGCTTTTTATCAGTTTTTGATCAATTTTACCCTAAAAAGTAAAAAAAAACTCTCAATATGAGAGTTTTTATCGTTATTTTAAAATAACTGATTATGCTTTAATTTCTTCTACTGAATCAATTACAATTTGGCCTCTGTAGTACAATTTACCTTCATGCCAGTGCGCTCTGTGGTACAAATGCGCCTCACCTGTTGTTGGATCAATAGCTACTTGCGGAGCTACTGCTTTGTAATGAGTTCTTCTTTTATCTCTTCTTGTTTTTGATATCTTTCTTTTAGGATGTGCCATTACTCTTATTTTTTTCTATTAATATATTCTTTAATTTATTCCACCTGGGATCAATTTCCCTATTTTTATTTTCGTCTTGTTGTTCTTCCTGATTTTCTTCTTCTGCCTCTTCGTCTTCTGCTATAATTTCAAATTCCTTTAACTTTTCTAAAACTTCTGAGTGAAGAGATCCATCAATTACGCCCGGATGGATTCTTTTTAATGGAACTGCCAACACAATTGCTTCATAAATGTATTGGGCAACATTTATTTTACTTTCAGAAAACGGTATGATTAATAACTCTTCGTTTTCATCATTAAATTCATCTCCAAATTTTACAATTAAATGGATGTTTGTATCAATCGGTTGATGAAATAACTCGGTAGTTAAATCACAAGCCACTTCAACCCAGCCCGAAAAAACAAAATCCAATTCTAAAATTGTTGTATTTTTTAATAATGACACCGCTACTTTTACGTTTGAATCGTAAAATTCATCATAGTTAAAAAAATCAAAGAACTTCTTGTCAATGGTGTATTCAAACTGATGAATTCCTTCTTTTAAACCAATAAAAGAAATGTCAAACTCCTTTAAATCTTTCATTTTGAACTTCAATTTGAGCGTGCAAAGATATAAAATTATAAAATAGATACTAAAATAAATGTTGAATATTTATCTATTTTCTTTTTGATGCGAACTTTTTAAAGTGTTTTCAGTCAAACTTTTATATTCTCGTCTTGTTTTAAAAATTTGAATACCGCTAAAAACAGCTTCTTTAAAGGAATTTATGTTCGCCAAATCCTTCCCTGCGATATCGTAAGCCGTGCCGTGATCGGGCGAAGTTCTCACTTTATTTAAGCCGGCGGTAAAATTAACGCCTTCGCCAAACGATAATGCTTTAAATGGTGCCAAACCCTGGTCGTGATACATGGCTAAAATAGCATCAAAATTTTTATAGCTTTCCGATCCAAAGAAACCATCAGCAGCATAAGGACCATAAACCAATTTACCTTCATATTGTATTTCGGCAATGGTTGGCCGTATCATTTCATCATCTTCAGTACCAATAACACCGTGATCGCCGCAATGCGGATTCAATCCCAGTATGGCAATTTTAGGTTTGGATATGGCAAAATCCTGCACCAATGTTTTATATAATATGGCTACTTTTTCTTTTATTAAATCGGGGGTAATTGATTCTGCGACTTTTGAAACCGGAATGTGGCCTGTAATTAAGCCAATTCTTAAAGTGTCGGCCATTAAAATCATTAAACTTTTTCCTTGCAATTTTGATTCCAAATACTCTGTATGTCCAGGGAATTTAAATTCTGAAGACTGAATATTCTCCTTATTAATAGGAGCGGTTACCAACAAATCAATTTCACCCTTGGCCAAAGCATCGGTTGCTGCTTCAAGCGATAAAAATGCGTATTTTCCTGATTCGGCAGTGGGTGTTCCTAAATTTACTTCAAATTCATCTTTCCATAGATTCAACACATTGAACTTGCCTTGAATAGCGGCATCAACTTGACGTATGCCATTAAAAAGCAGATTGATATCCATATTTTTTTTATAGGCCGTAATTAATTTGGCTGAACCAAATAATATAGGTGTACAAAAATCGAACATCCGTTTATCCAAAAAGGTTTTCAAAATAATTTCTATGCCTACGCCATTAAAATCCCCTATAGAAATTCCCAATGTTATTTTTTCAGATTTGTCCATAAATCAGGTTTATTATACTTAAATTTGAATCATCAAAAGTAGTCAATTAAATTGAAAAAAATATGTTTACGGGTATAATAGAAAGTGTTGGGTTTGTTAAAAACCTGAAGCAGGAAAAAGAAAATCTTCATATCACCATTGAAAGTAATTTCACTTCCGAATTAAAAATAGACCAAAGTATTGCACATGATGGCGTATGTTTAACCATTGTGAACATAGAAGGCAAGGAATATACTGTGACCGCCATAAAAGAAACGCTTGACAAATCGAATTTGAAATATGTGACTGTTGGATCTGAAATAAATTTGGAACGTGCCATGATTCTTGGTGCCAGACTGGACGGGCATATTGTGCAAGGACATGTGGACCAAACAGCGGTTTGCACAAATATTGTTGATGAAAACGGAAGCTGGGTGTTTAGTTTTGAATATGACAATGCTCAAAATAATATCACCATTGAAAAAGGCTCCATCACCATAAACGGCGTAAGTTTAACCGTGGTAAATTCTCGAAAAAACAGTTTTTCGGTGGCTATTATTCCCTATACTTATGAATTTACGAATTTTCATGCCTTTAAAGTTGGCACAGTGGTTAATTTAGAATTTGACGTGATTGGCAAGTATGTGGCCAGATTGCTGGAGAAGTAATTATTGCTTTTTTCTTTTCAAGGAGTAAATGCCGTATATAACCCCAGTAGCTAACAAAAGCGACAGACCGCCATCAATTGGTAAACCAACAGGTGGTGGTGGAGCGCCACCTTCTTCTGGTTCGGGAGGGCCTATTTTAGAATGTGCTGCCAAACTAAAGAGCATAAAACTAAAACACAATAAAAATACCTTAACTTTTTTACTATTCATTTTGGGGTTGAATATGCGATAAAATTAAAAATTTATTGAATAATTTAAATATTTTAAGAATTATATGACCTAAAAAAACAACGCTTTAACCATTATTGTGAATCTAATAAGTCTCAAATAGACCCCTTCGATTTATCAATTATCGGCGTTTTATATGGTCCCAATCATTTATTTATTTATATATCCATTAACAAAAATTAACTTAAAATCTCGTATTACATTCGCCTACATAATACCACTAGCGGCAAATATATATTTATTATTTCATATCAAAGAAAAAATCGTAATTAATAAACAAAGCGCACAATTTTTATCACAAATGGTTAATTTATAGTAAATTATTGATAAAAACAATTCTTGTTTAAAAAAAAACGCATCCGTTTTTTTGTGAAATTATCTTTTTTAAGAAAAGGTAAAATAAAACCCACTTTACTGTAAGGTGGGTTTTATTTTATTTAATGATATTAAAAGTGCCAAATATGTCTTTTAAAGCGTTGGTATTAACAATACTATAGGCGCAATTTTATTGACCGTTCCAACAGTTACAGTGATTAAAGCTGATTCATAATCATCAAAAGCTTCTTGGTTCACTATTTTCAATTTATAATCGCCTGCAGCAAGACCCTGAATTAAAAAATCACCATCTGCATTTGTGCCGGTTTCTGTTACATAAACGCCGCCAGCTGTATATACCTGAACCATCGCATTTTCTATTTCATTAAAAACACTTAATCCATTCACTAAAAATTCTCCTGATACATTGCCTTCAATAGATCCTGAATTCACTTCTGCATTCACCCTAATAACAGGTTTTAAATTGTACATCCCAGTATTTCCAGCCATTACAACTGATTTTTGTACATCCCAGTCAAGTATAAATGTGTAGGTAAAGCCGGCATCCAAGGTTGTATTCAAATTTAATTTTAAACCGGATTGCAAAGCGCTTGGCGTATTAAGAGCTACCATTTCTGCCTGCCCTTCAATTTTAAGCGTATTGCCGTCCCCTAAAACCAGTCTAATTTGTTTTAACATTCCAGAAGGAATTATTTGATCAGCCAATAAAAGGCTATTTCCTGCAATAAGCGTTGTCAAATCAACATTGATTGGATAATCTTCGGGTTTTCCAAAACTTACCCACCCAGCTTCATCAGCACTGTTGTTATATTGAATATCTACAATTACAACATTCACTTCTAAATAATCTCCAGGAGCGTCAACCAATTTTAATTGAACTCTCGCGGTATTGCCTTCATCATCACTCTCGCAACTCTGGAATCCTAGCATCGCAACCATTGCCGCAATTGCTACAAAATAAATTTTTTTTAACATCATCTTCTTTGATTTTAAATTAAATAATTAGGGGTAAAAAATCAATGCTATTTGTGAATAATAAATTAAAATTGACACTTATGATATTTTTTCAACCTTGAGATTTATACTAGTTTTCGTTCCGTTTATACACAAATAAGTACCATACGTGCTATATAACAAACATTCTTTCAATAACCTTGCCATTTAGAAGATATCAGATTAATAATTTAGTTTTTAACTTTAATTTATCTTTTTTTAGTGAAATGATGTTAATGCAATAAACATCTTTAATAAAAGTTAGGGCATAAAAAAAGCCTCTCAAATCTAAAACTTACAAGGCTTTACGTTTATATATTGTGGTCCCGCTTGGGGCTTCCCTCGACTCCGCCTGCCTAACGGACAGGCTGGCTCGGGATAAACTTCTCGCCTGTTTTGGTAAATAAAAAAAGATCTACAATAAATGTAAATCTTCTCTCTTTTTGTGGTCCCACTTGGGGCTTACCTCGACTCCGCTCGGGATAAACTTCTCGCCTGTTTTGGTAAATAAAAAAAGATCTACAATAAATGTAAATCTTCTCTCTTTTTGTGGTCCCACTTGGGCTCGAACCAAGGACACCCTGATTATGAGTCAGGTACTCTAACCAGCTGAGCTATGGGACCTAAAACTGGTTTGCAATATTACCACTATTTTCGTTTATGCACAATAAATTTAAACAATTTTTAAATAATTGATTTTGCTTTTTAGAATTATTTTAAATCCAATCTAATCTTCTGAATATTAGATTCACACTGTTTTATTGGCCTTAAATTTTATCAAAATTATATTTAAACCATACTTTTTGATATTCTCTTTTTAATACCAAATAGGTAATTTCCTCTATACTGGTTGTTAAATTATCGTTCTTAAGTTTGGCCAAATCACTTTCGGGCACATCAATTCGGTACAATAGGTTTAAATAATCATCGTATTGGTTGTTGATTAAATTCAATAAAACAGCGAACAATTGCTTTTTTAACTCAGTTGGGGAATTTGTACTATCAAAACTTGCTGCAACATTTGCCAATTGAAAATCCTTATTTAACTGCGCAATCAATTGCACATATAAATTTTCAATGGTTATTGATTGTAATAATTCCTCCGTATTTTTTGCGGGTAACATTAAATGGTACGTTTCATTAATCCTAGTCCGAAATTTTTAAGCACTTCCATCTTTTCCTCCGCAATATCTATATTTTCTAACTCCTTAAAAGCCAAATTTGTATAAAATTCTATTTCATTTTTGGTCAATTCAGGGATGTTATTATTTTCGAAAATCCTTGTCACTTCTTTTACCTTATTGTTGTTTTTGGATTCACCGGCATAAAAATCCATCAATTTTTCTTTGTCTTCAATGCCGCAGACTTCAATAGCCTTTAAATATAAAAATGTCTTTTTGTTTTCGGCAATATCGCCGCCTATTTGTTTTCCAAAGAGCGCTTCATCGCCAAAAGTGTCTAAATAATCATCCTGTAACTGGAAAGCGATGCCAAGGTTTAATCCGAAATCATATATTTTTTCGGCCTCATCGTCATCAACATTCGCTATGATGGCGCCCATTTTCATCGCTGCAGCCACCAATACCGAAGTTTTATAGGTAATCATTTTTAAATACCTTGGAATGGTCACATCATTTCTGCTTTCAAAATCAATATCCAATTGTTGTCCTTCGCACACTTCCAAAGCGGTTTTGCTGAAAAGCATCATCAATTTTTGATAAACAACAGGCTCATAATTTTCAAAACATTGATACGCCATAATCATCATCGCATCACCCGACAAAATTCCGGTATTGATATTCCATTTTTTATGCACTGTTTCAAAACCTCGTCTTATTAGAGCGCTGTCCATAATATCATCGTGCACCAAAGTAAAATTGTGAAAAACTTCAATGGCCAACGCGGCATCATAGGCTAGTTTTACATTTCCGTCAAAAATTTCGCAAGTCATTAAAGTTAACACCGGGCGCAAGCGTTTTCCGCCTATTTGAAGTATATAATGAATAGGTTCGTACAAATTAGCCGGTTCTTTTACGCTAATTTTTTCGTTTAAATAGTCAACAAAACTTTCTTTGTAGGTTTCAATACGCTTCATTTTGATTAGAAATTTAATGTAAAAATACACCTTTCAAAGCAAATTAAAAAAATGCCAAATGAAATTCAGAAATAAATAAAAAAAACTATGGAAACTTTTTTTGTTTTTAAAGTTTCCAATTGTATCTTTGCCGTCTCAAATTATTAAGGAGGAAACGAATATGAAGGAAACGATATTAAAAAAGGCTGGGGAAATATTTTTGAAATACGGATTTAAAAGTGTGACGATGGATGATATTGCCAATGATTTAGGCATCTCCAAAAAAACAATTTATAAATATTTCAAAAACAAGGTTGAACTTATTGATGAAGCTGTTTCTTATTTTCACACAGATATGCACAAAACCATCACAACTATTTGTGGTGTGGGACACAATGCAATCCAGGAAAATTTTGAAATAAAAAAAATGTTTAGAGATATGTTTAAAAATTCTGACGATTCTCCCATGTATCAGTTAGAAAAATATTATCCTAAAACATTTAAAAAAATTATTGCCAATGAATTCTCGGTATTTAAAGAATGCATTACCAACAATTTAGAAAAGGGAATTCAGGAAGGACTTTACAGAACTGACGTAAATCTTGAACTTATCACCAAATTTTATCTTTCGTTAATGCTCAGCGTTCACGACTCAAGTTTATACACCTATAATAAAAACACGATGAACCAACTCGAATTGCAAGCGCTGGAATACCACACACGAGCCATTGCAACTGAAAAAGGATTACAAATTTTGCAAGAACAATTAGAAAAAAACGTTAACTAGGAATGAAAAAATCAATTATACTGTTTATTGGATTGTTACTAAGTTTCCATATAAACGGTCAGGAAACCAGCTCATTATCACTGCAACAAGCGATAGATTACGCTTTAAAAAATAGCTACGCCACCATAAATGCCGACAGAGACGTTGACATTGCCAAAAAGAAAAAATGGGAAACCACCACCATTGGCTTGCCGGAAATAAATGCTAAAATAGATTATCAAAATTGGATTAAGCAACAGGTTTCTTTACTTCCTGCCGAATTTTTTGGCGGTAATCCTGGCGAATTCGAAGAAATTTCCTTTGGCACAAAACACAATATGAATGCCACCGCCACTTTAAATCAGCTTATTTTTGATGGCTCGTATTTGGTGGGATTGCAATCGGCAAAAACATATTTAAAAATTTCTGAAAACGCCAAAGAGAAAACCGAACTCGGCATCAGAGAAGCCGTGATCAATGCCTACGGAAATGTGCTTTTAAGCGAAGAAAGTATTTCAATTATCGAAAAAAACATCAAAACCTTGGAAAAAAACCTGGATGAAACCAACCAAATTTTTCTGAATGGTTTTATTGAAGAAGAAAATGTGGAGCAACTTAAAATCACTTTGTCATCCGTAAAAAGCCAGCTGTCAAAAACCAAGAATTTAAAAACAATTGCATATAAAATGCTGAATATTACTTTGGGAATGGACCTTAATACTTCTGTAATATTGACAGATTCATTAGAAAATCTTGCCAAAGAAAATATCAAATTAGAAATGCTTTCTTCGGATTTGACCATTGAAAATCACATCGATTTTAAAATTGCAAAAAATACCGAAACAGCAAATGAATTGTTCGTTAAACTGGAACAAAGCAAAGCATTGCCAACCTTAAGAAGTTTTGTGAATTTTGGTTACGCCGGCTACGGACAGGAGTTTGATTTTATGAAAAAAGAACAAAAATGGTTCGATTATTCCTTGTTGGGCGTAAGTTTAGACATTCCGGTATTTAGCAGTATGGCAAGAAGTTCACGAACACAACAAGCTAAAATTGAGCTTGAAAAAGCCAAAACAAACCTTACGGAAACCGAACAAAAATTATTTCTTTTGTTGGAATCTGCCAAAACAAACTACAATTTCAGCATTGAAGAATATGAAACCTCCAAACAAAATTTGTCCTTGGCCGAGCGCATAGAAAACAAACAGCAAATCAAGTTTTTTGAAGGAATTTCAACAAGTTTTGAATTGCTGGAAGCCCAACGACAATTGTACACCATGCAACAAAATTATTTACAGGCTATGCTAAATGTCATCGCCAACAAAGCAACTTTAGACAACGCACTAAACACACCAATCAACAAAAGTAACTAACCAACATGAAAAAAATAGCACTCCTTATTATTGTAGCCACATTAGCCATTTCTTGCGGCAAAGAAGCCAAAAAATCTTCTTTAGAAGAATTAAACGCCCAAAAAGCAACATTGACAACCAAAATTGACAGTTTAAACACTTTGTTAAAATCGGTTGAAACAGAAATCTCAAAATTAGATTTAGATAAAAATATTCAGACAATTACAACACTTCCGGTAAAGAACGATGTTTTTAAACACTTTCTTGAAATTCAAGGTGTTGCGAAAGCCAATAAAAATATTGAAATAAGTCCGGAAATGGGCGGAACCGTCACTGCCATTCTGGTAAAAGAAGGCCAGAAAGTACAAACCGGGCAACTGCTGATTCAATTGGATGATTCATCCGTAAAAAACAGCATCAACGAATTGAATACCCAATTAAGCTTGGCCAAAACAACTTTTGAGCGTCAGGAAAGACTCTGGAACCAAAAAATTGGTTCAGAAATGCAATATCTTCAGGCAAAAGCCCAAAAAGAAAGTTTGGAAAACAATTTATCAAGCTTAAGAACCCAAGCCAGAAAAATGAGAATTACAGCGCCTTTTAGCGGTGTTGTTGATGAAATTTTCCCAAGATTGGGTGAACTTACAAGTCCACAAATGCCTGCCGTAAGATTGCTGAATTTAGACAATGTGTATGTGGAAGCCGACGTAACGGAAACTTATTTGCCAATTGTTAAAGAAGGAACCGAGACAGTAGTGCATTTTACCTCCATCAACAAAGAAATAAATTCAAAAATTTCGCAGGTCGGTAATTATATCAATCCGGCAAACCGAAGCTTTAAAATCAGAATTAACATCGACAATAAAGACCAAAGCATCAAACCAAATTTATTGGCTGATATTAAAATAGTTGATTTTGATACAAAGGGAATCATTATTCCTGCAACGTTGGTGCAACAAGATCAAAACGGCAATAACTACGTGTTTACGGTTATTACCGAAAATAACCAACAAAAGGTGGTTAAAAACATGATTACCATCACCAATGAATACAACAATGAAGTGTTTGTAAGTGCCGGTTTGAAAGAAAATGACACTTTGGTAAATGCCGGAGCAAGATTTGTAAAAGATGGAGATCAGGTTAAAATAAGTAAAAATTAATTCGGCCACAACAACTAGAAAAGCATCAAAATGAGTAAAGTATTAAAAGAATTCAAACTTTCAACCTGGTCAATTAACAATAAAATGACCGTGTTTGTGATTATTGGAATGATTTTTTTGGCAGGAATTTTTTCTTATCAAAGTATGCCAAGAGAAGCTTTCCCGGAAATTGTGGTGCCCGAAATATTCGTTTCTACCGCATATCCAGGGAACTCGGCAATTGATATTGAGAAATTAATTACGCGTCCGCTCGAAAAAGAAATCAACGGAATCTCTGGCGTTGATGAAATCACTTCCACTTCTATTGAAGGATTTTCATCCATAAAAATCACTTTTGATTTTAGCGTTACGCCAACAGAAGCTTTGCGAAAAGTGAAAGACAAGGTTGATGCCGCAAAATCGGATAAAGATTTTCCGAAAGATTTGCCTTCAGATCCTACGGTTAAAGAATTAAACTTCGCCGAATTAATGCCCATTATGAACATTAATTTATCGGGCGATTTTTCGATGGATGAACTCAAGGAATTTGGCGAATATTTAGAAGATGAAATTGAAAAAGTTCCTGAAATTTCAAAAGTGGAAATCCGCGGAATCCAAGATAAGGAAATGGAAATTAGCGTTGATTTGTACAAAATGGAAATTTCCCAAATCAGCTTTAATGATATTGCCCAAGCCATTCAAAATGAAAATATGACGGTTTCCGGCGGTGATTTGCTGGAAAACGGTTTGCGCAGAAACGTTCGTGTGATTGGAGAATTTAAATCGGCCAATGAAATTGCAGACATTATTGTAAAACAGGAAAACGAAGAAATTGTTTACTTGCGCGATATTGCGACTGTGACCTTTAAAGAACAGGAAAAACAAAGCTACGCCCGCGAATTTTCGCAACCTGTTGTGATGTTGGATGTCACAAAACGTGGCGGCGAAAACCTCATAAACGCATCCACCCAAATTGATGTGATTATTGCCAAAGCCAAAGAAAGCTATTTTCCTTCTAATTTAAACATTTCTAAAACCAACGACCAAACAAACGACACCAAAACCATGGTTGCCGATTTGGAAAACAGCATTATTCTGGGAATTATTTTAGTGGTTGTGGTATTGCTTTTTTTCCTCGGAATAAGAAATGCCCTTTTTGTGGGAATCGCCATTCCTTTGTCCATGTTTATGTCTTTCATTGTATTAAATGCTTTGGGCGTAACGCTAAATACTATGGTCTTATTTTCTTTGGTGATTGCCTTGGGAATGCTGGTGGATAACGGGATTGTGGTGGTTGAAAATATTTACCGTTTGTTGGATGAAGGTTATTCAAAAATTGATGCTGCAAAATATGGCGTTGGTGAAGTTGCAATTCCAATCATTGCATCAACTGCAACAACACTGGCCGCATTTTTTCCATTGGCATTTTGGCCTGGAATGATGGGTGAATTTATGCGCTATTTACCCATTACACTCATCATTGTTTTATTGTCCTCCCTATTTGTTGCCTTGGTGATAAATCCAATGTTGACTTCAATTTATATGAAAATAAAGGAAGATGAAGTCAATTTTAAAAGAATCGTAATTTTTAGTGCCGTTTTATTTTTTATCGGGGTTATTTTAATTATTGCCGGATTAATTTTAGGCATAAAAGGATTGAACGCAGCTGGATTGTTGTTCTTGGTTGCCGGATTGCTTCGTGTTATAAACACCAAATTTTTATCGCCTGCCACGGCATGGTTTCAAAATAAATTTCTGCCAAAATTAGAAAATTTTTATGAACGCACTTTGCAATATGCCTTACGAGGAAAAAAACCAAGATGGTTCTTTGCAGGAACCTTTGGTTTATTGTTTGTTGCTATTTTGCTTTTTATGGCATTTCCGCCAAAAGTGCTTTTCTTCCCGGAAACACCGCCAAAACAAGTGTATGTTTACTTGGAATATCCTATTGGAACCGACATAGAAGTCACCAACAAACTCTCCATTGATGTTGAAAATAAAATTCAGAATTATTTAAAAAAATATGAAGTTGATGGCAAAAATGTTTTAATTACTTCGGTAATTGGACAAGTTGGAGAAGGAACCAGCGATCCAAATCGTGGCCAAGATGGCGGCACAACACCCAATAAAGCGCGTGTCACCGTAGATTTTGTCAAATTTATTGAACGTGGCGACATCAATACAGAAGATGTTTTAATTGAAATACGAGAATTGTTGAAGGACATTCCGGGCGTTGATATTATTGTTGACAGACCGGCCGACGGTCCGCCAGCCGGAGCGCCAATCAATATTGAAGTTTCAGGCGATGATTATGAACAATTATTGGCTACCTCCGAAGACATTAAACAATTTATTAAAAACAATAATATTCCGGGTATTGAAGAATTGAAATTGGATGTGGAACAAGGAAAACCCGAATTGCCTATCATCATCGACCGTCAAAAAGCACGACGTTTGAATGTTTCCACAGGGCAAATTGGTGATGCGCTTAGAACATCTTTGTTTGGAAAAGAAATCTCCACCTTTAAAGATGGCGAAGATGATTATCCCATAAATATGAGGCTAACAGATAAATATCGTTATGACAAAGCAGCTTTAATTAACCAAAAAATCACCTTTAGAGATCAAAGCAGCGGTAAAATTGTTCAGGTACCAATTTCTGCAATGGCGCATACTGAGGCTTCTTCGACTTTTAGTGCCGTTAAACGAAAAGATTTAGACAGGGTAATTACCATTGCTTCAAATGTTTTAGAAGGTTACAATGCCACAGAAATCAATGACCAAATTAAAGAAATGTTGGAAAAATATGATTTGCCTAAAAACATAAGCATTTCTTTTACCGGTGAACAAGAAAAACAAGCGGAGGAAATGGCTTTTTTAAGCAAAGCATTACTCATTGCGGTATTTTTCATTTTCTTGATTTTGGTGGCACAATTTAATTCAACCTCAACCCCAATTATCATTTCATTAACGGTTTTACTCAGTTTAATTGGCGTATTGCTTGGGTTGATTGTCTTTAGAATGGAATTTGTGATTATGATGACTATGATTGGTATCATCTCATTGGCCGGTATTGTGGTAAACAATGCCATTGTACTTATTGATTATACCAATTTAATTATGGTGCGCAAACGATTGGAAGATGGAATGTCGGCAGGAGAATTGACCAAAGAGATGATTTATGAAAGTATTGTTGAAGGCGGTAAAACGCGTTTGAGACCTGTGTTATTAACTGCAATCACCACCATTTTAGGATTATTGCCTTTAGCTATTGGGATTAACATCAATTTTATGACCTTGTTTACAGAATTTGACCCTGAATTTTACATTGGAGGTGAAAACGTTGCATTTTGGGGACCTATGTCCTGGACCATTATTTTTGGGTTAACTTTTGCCACTTTTTTAACATTGGTCATTGTGCCGGTGATGTATTTGTTGCTGAACAACCTAAAGTTTAAGCTCAATAGAAATCAATAATTTAATTAAAAGCGACTCACTCAGAGTCGCTTTTTTTTATTTAATTTTGATGGAATGAAAAACGAAAAATCTTATACGGTGGATGAGGCAACCAAATTGATGGAGAATTTTTGCGCCTATCAGGAGCGCTGCCACAAGGAAATTGAGCAAAAACTTTACGATTTACATATGATTCCCGAAGCCAAAGAAAAGATCATCCTTCATTTGTTACAGCACAATTTTTTGAATGAAGAACGTTTTTCAAAAGCATTTGCCAGAGGGAAATTTTCCATAAAAAACTGGGGTCGCATTAAAATTGTGAATGAATTAAAATTCAGAAATATTTCGCCTTATAACATTAAAACTGCTTTAAAGGAAATTGAAGAAACTGATTATTTAAAAACGCTTGAAAAAATTGCCAAAAAAAAATGGGTGTTGATAAAAGAGCCAAATGCGTTCAAAAAAAGAAGCAAACTTGTAAGTTATTTGAGTTCAAAAGGTTATGAATCAGAATGTATCTATGAAGTCATGAACGGCTTCATTAAATAAAAGCTTTTTTTTACTTTCTTAACTTGGCTACAATCACAGAATCCCTTTCTTTTTTGATTTCAATCACCTCATCAATATCTTCATTTGGAATGGTTACAGAAAGCACATAATGCTCAATTTTCCAAACATTTTCATTTTTACTTAAAACACCCGAACCTCGACAAACACCCATCCAGGTATCTAAAAGTTCGTCAAACCAAGCAGTCTTTCCGTCTGAAGAAATATAAACATGACGTTCAATCGACTTAAAATCCCATGCATCACCCCTATCAAAAAATGGTTTGCTAAATGCTTTAAAGTCCTTTTTTTTCCAGTTCTCTGAAGCATCGGTTCCTATAAAAACACTTGCTTTAGCCATAGCGTTAAAATACGAATCAAATTCTGTCTCAGAAGCGCTTTTATGCCAGGCGTCTAACATGGTATTTATGGCTACTTTTTCAGAAGAGCCATTTGCTTTTTGAGGATCGGTTTTTTTATTTTCACAGGATGTAAACACAACGATGAAAATAAATATTAAAATGTTTTTTGTCATTGCTTTTCTTTAGGATTATTTAAAAGCTTTGTGCGCTCCATATACAAATAAGGTGATGGTGTAGTTGTTGCTTGAATATCAATAGGAACTTCCGTATCAACCTCCAACATATTTTGAATCCTTTCAGACTGATATATGGTGTTTATTTTTGAATTCATTGCGGAATAAATTGCCACAATATTGGTGACTTCCTCTTTCACTTCTTCTTCTGAAATGGAGGGGATTTTTGCCATATCGGCCAATCTCAGTGTTTCATTTTCCAACACATTGATACGCGCAATAATATTCGGTTTTTTCAATTTCTCTATCTTTATGGAATCTTTCATCATCTTTACCAATCGGGAAAGTTCCTCGGCGTTACTAAGCGCTTCCAAAGTGCTGATGCTATAATATTTTAACAGCAATTCATCAACAAGCTGATATTCTTTCCAATTGTCTATTTCAGCTTTTGCTTCAGGAATTAACGTTTCACCAATCCTGTTTTCAATACGATTCGCGTCCAATTTTAATGAATCGGCTTTTTCAGAAACTTCCTGTGCATCTTTGGTTTTGTTGCAGGAAAAACCCGTCAGTAAAATAATTAATAAAAAAGGGATTATGTACTTCATTGTAAAACTTATTAACGTCAAAAATACTAATTATTACACTATTTTAAATAAAAATTAATAATTTGATAAAAAACAATTCGAAATAAACTAAAATTTTAATTTTCAGTATATTTGCTACCTTAATAACAAGGATATTCGCTATATGGATAAAAGCATATTAATTATTGGCGCTTGTGGTCAGATTGGCACAGAACTAACATTAAAATTACGGGAAGATCACGGTAAAAAAGCTGTAATTGCCTCCGACATCAGTGAAGGAAGCGAAGAATTAATGCAATCGGGACCTTTTGAATTTATCAATGCGTTGGATTACGGCCAAATTGCAGCCGTTATTGATAAATATGCGATTAACGAGGTGTATTTAATGGCAGCGATGCTTTCTGCAACCGGTGAGAAGTTTCCTGCAAAAGCGTGGGAACTTAATATGAACTCGCTTTTTAACGTGCTTAATTTGGCCAAAGAAGGGAAAATTAAAAAAGTGTTTTGGCCAAGCTCCATTGCTGTATTCGGACCAACAACACCAAAAGAAAATACGCCACAAGAAACCGTGATGGAACCAACTACCGTTTATGGCATAAGTAAATTGGCTGGAGAGCGCTGGTGTGAATATTACTTCAATAAATTTGGCGTTGATGTAAGAAGCATTCGTTATCCGGGCATTATCAGCTGGAAAACGAGTCCGGGCGGCGGAACAACAGATTATGCCATTGAAATTTACCATAAAGCTTTGCAAAACGGAAATTACGATTCATTTTTGAACAAAGACACCAAATTGCCTATGATGTATATGGACGATGCCATTGATGCCACCCTAAAAATAATGAATGCGCCTGCTGAACAAATAAAAATAAGATCTTCCTACAATTTGGCGGCCATCAGTTTTACACCCAAAGAAATTGCCGAAGAAATTAAAAATTTTATCCCCAAATTTGACATTTCTTATCACTCTGACTTTAGACAAAGCATTGCCGACAGCTGGCCGAGCAGCATTGATGATTCCCAAGCCAGAAAAGATTGGGGATGGAAACATCAATTTAATCTGCAGAAAATTTCAGACAGTATGTTAAAGAATTTACAGCTAAAATATGAAACCTTATAATCAATAGAACACCTACCCAAAAGAAAGCCCTGAAATAAATTTCAGGGCTTTCTTTTTAAAAACCTTTTTCCTCTTCAATTAAGTTTTCGTTAAAATATTGCCCTAAAAGAATATTTATCATAATATTAAACACTTGATAATCATTTACTTAAAAAACTAAAACGTTTTAGCATATAAAGTGATTTTATGATATCTGTCATCTTTTTAATTTTTACTATTAATTAAATTTACAGTATAATTTAGAAAAATTCAAAAATTGACCATCAATTTTATGATTAATCAAAATTTAACATCTAAAACACTCTTATTGATGAAGATTTCACAAATAGAACATATTGGCATAGCAGTGGACAACCTAGAAGAATCCATTAAATACTATGAAGAAGTATTGGGATTAAAATGCTATGCGATAGAAGAGGTTGTTGACCAAAAGGTGAAAACAGCCTTTTTTTTGGTAGGTAACACAAAAATTGAATTGTTGGAAAGCACTTCACCCGACGGGCCTATTGGCAAATTCATTGCCAAAAAAGGCCAAGGCATTCACCACATTGCTTTTGCGGTTGATAACGCAACTGAAGCCTTAAAATTGGCTGAACAACGCGGTGCAGTGCTTGTGGACAAAGAATCGCGCAAAGGCGCTGAAGGATTGAATATTGGATTTCTGCATCCAAAATCGACTCACGGCGTACTTACAGAACTGTGTTCGAAACAAAAATAATCTCACTCATAACCATCAAAATTAAATGGTCTAGAGAAATACAATCCGCATAAAAAGATAAGAAAATTATATAATAATGGCAAATCAAGATAAAATTAACGAACTCATTGCAAAAAGAGTTGAAGCAAGATTGGGTGGCGGTGAAAAACGCATTGAAGCACAACATGCAAAAGGAAAATTAACCGCACGCGAACGAATAGACATTCTTTTGGACGAAAACAGTTTTGAAGAATTTGATATGTTTGTGACCCACAGAACAAAATCATTTGGACTGGATAAAGAAATTTACCTGTCCGATGGCGTTATTACTGGCCACGGAACCATTGACGGCAGAATTGTGTATGTATTCTCTCAAGATTTCACCGTTTTTGGCGGATCATTATCCGAAACTTACGCGTTGAAAATTTGTAAAATTATGGATATGGCCATGAAAATTGGCGTTCCCGTAATTGGATTGAACGACAGCGGCGGCGCACGTATTCAGGAAGGCGTAAGATCTTTGGCCGGTTATGCCGAAATTTTCCAAAGAAACATTATGGCTTCCGGTGTAATTCCACAAATTTCTTCCATTTTGGGACCTTGTGCCGGTGGTGCCGTTTATTCTCCTGCATTGACAGATTTTACCATTATGACCGACAAAACAAGCTATATGTTTGTAACAGGGCCAAAAGTGGTACAGGCAGTCACAGGAGAAATTGTTAGTGCCGAAGAATTGGGAGGTGCCCAAATTCATTCCACAAAATCGGGTGTTTCACATTTTCTTGCTGAAAACGATGAAGAAAATCTGTTGTTGATCAGAAAATTGATCAGTTATCTGCCTTCAAATAATTTGGAAGACCCGCCAAGTCTGAAATGTGACGACCCAATTGACAGATTGGAAGATGTGTTAAATGAAATTATTCCTGAAAACCCAAACCAACCTTATGATATTCTTGATGTTATTACTACCATTACTGATAATGCTGAATTTTTAGAAGTACACAGAAACTATGCCCGAAACATTGTTGTCGGATTCGCAAGATTCAATGGCCGATCTGTAGGAATTGTTGGAAATCAGCCTAAATATTACGCCGGAGTTTTAGATTGTGAATCTTCAAGAAAAGCAGCACGATTTGTTCGTTTTTGCGATGCCTTCAATATTCCTATTGTCACCTTGGTGGATGTTCCCGGATTTTTGCCTGGAACCGGACAAGAATATGGCGGAATTATTCTTCACGGCGCAAAATTATTGTTTGCTTACGGTGAAGCAACTGTTCCAAAAGTGACCATTACATTGCGCAAATCTTATGGTGGCGCTCACGATGTGATGAGCTGTAAACAATTGCGCGGCGATTTAAATTATGCCTGGCCAACTGCGGAAATTGCTGTTATGGGTGCCAAAGGCGCTGTAGAAGTCTTGGAAGGATCCAACATTAAGAAAATAGAAGATGCGGATGAAAAACAACTGTATATTGAGAAAAAAGAAGAAGAGTACACAGTTAAGTTTGCAAACCCTTATGTGGCAGCTAAATATGGTTTTATTGATGATGTGATAGAACCAAGAAATACGCGTTTCAGAATAATCAGGGCTTTGGAGCTGCTTTCCAATAAAAAAGAGGTAAATCCGCCTAAAAAACACTCAAACATCCCATTATAATGACACCTATATTATTAGAAATAGATCAATTAAGCGAAGGATACATTATTTTGATCACCGGACTGCTTATTGTTTTTGGCTCGTTAATGCTCTTATCCATATTTTTTAAATATGGTGTACCTATTTTACTCTATGTATACAAAATCATCACCAAAGGAAGAGATAAAAAAATAAAAGACATTGCAATTGCTGTTGATGAAAAATTTACAGGAGAAATTGCTGCCGCAATTGCAACAGCCATTCACTTGTATCTTCATGAAAAACACGATACTGAAAATGCCATTTTGACCATCAAGCAAGCGCGGAAACTGTACTCGCCTTGGAGTTCAAAAATATACGGCACACAAAACAGACTTTAACGGATTATGGATTATTTGTTACCCGATTTTTGTATGAAAATCAGTCACAAGAAAAAACAGGAACAATGAAAAATTTTAAATTTAGAATACACGAAAATAATTATATCGTTAAAATTATTTCACACGAAGAAGACACTATAGAATTAGAAGTAAATGGAACTTCTTATTCCGTAAAAATGAAAGAGGGAAATATCAAACCCAAAACACCTACCATGGTGCTCGCAAAATCAAGAAAACTGATTGAACCCTTTAAGATAAATCCGGGATCGGCAAAAACAAAAATTTTAGCGCCTATACCGGGCGTTATATTGTCCATTGACATAAAAGTTGGAGATACCATTAAAGTGGGAGACCGACTGCTGGTTCTTGAAGCCATGAAAATGGAAAACAACATCACATCAGAACAATCGGGCGTTGTGAGTGCCGTTCATGTAAAAGCCGGACAACAAGTGTTGCAAAGTGAATTAATGATAGAGTTGGCCTAGAAATTTAAAAGTTATTGGTTCCGAAATTAAAAGAACCAACACTCGTAAAAAACAAAAAAATGAAGAAAATATTAATAATGTTTGGCGTGCTGTCACTTTTGATTTTCATCAGACCAGCCCTCGGATTAAATTCTGTCCAAACAACAACTGAATCAACAACCATTGTTCAAACTGATGAAGAAACCAGTGCACAATTTATTGATGAAGCCATAGGCGGCTTAAAACAATTTTACTATTACACCGGTTTTGCAAATGCAACATCAGGACATTTACTGATGATTTTCATTGGAATTGTATTTATATATCTGGGCATTAAATTTGATTATGAGCCGCTGCTGTTAATACCCATTGGCGCAGGTGTTATTATCGGGAACATTCCATTTGTTGCCGGAAACCAAACTGGTATTTATGAAACCGGATCGGTGTTGAATTACCTCTATTTTGGCGTGTTAAAAGGTATTTATCCTCCTTTGATCTTTTTAGGAATTGGGGCCATGACCGATTTCTCGTCGCTCATCGCCAATCCGAAATTAATGTTGTTGGGCGCTGCGGCACAAATTGGCGTTTTCGCCACATTTATAGGGGCACTTTACCTTGGTTTCAACCTTCCTGAAGCTGGAGCCATAGGAATTATTGGAGGTGCCGATGGCCCAACCGCTATTTTCCTTTCCTCAAAATTGGCAAATGGCGTTAATATTATGGCCGACGGCACCGTGGTTAAAAACCTGATTGGCCCTATCGCCATTGCAGCCTATTCCTATATGGCTTTGGTTCCGGTTATTCAGCCACCATTAATGAGATGGCTCATTTCCAAAGAAGACCGAAAAATTAGAATGAAACCACCAAGAGCGGTTTCCCAAAAAGAAAAAATGCTTTTCCCAATTGTTGCGTTGATCTTAACCACCTTTATATCTCCAAGCGCATTGCCTTTATTGGGGATGCTTTTCTTCGGAAATTTATTAAAAGAATCGGGAAGAACTGAAAGATTGGCAGATACGGCACGCACCAAATTAATTGATATTGTTACTATTCTTTTGGGTGTTACTGTGGGCGCTTCAACCCAGGCAGATATTTTTATCACCAAAGATTCTATGCTTATATTCGGACTTGGCGCCATATCTTTTGTGATTGCAACGATGGGCGGTTTGCTTTTTGCCAAATTTATGAACCTGTTCCTCAAGGGAGACAACAGAATAAACCCACTTATTGGGGCTGCAGGGGTTTCTGCAGTTCCAGATAGCGCAAGGGTTGTACACGCTGAAGCCTTAAAATCGGATCCTCATAATTATCTGTTAATGCACGCGATGGCACCCAACGTTGCCGGAGTCATTGGTTCGGCCATTGCAGCAGGTATTATTTTGAGTTTCTTAGGCTAAATGGTTAGTCGTTAAAATAAAATGACTTAGAAGTAATTAAAGTTAAAATCAGTGTTTAAAAATTAGGTTAAATTTAAAATTTAATAAAATGAACATACCAAACAAAATGTCGGCTGAAGAAGCCGTAAAACTCATCAAATCTGGAGATCGCGTATTAATTCAAGGTGGTTCTGCAACACCGCAAACTTTAATAAAAGCCATGGTTGCACGTGCCCCAGAATTAAGAGGCGTTGAAGTTGTGCACCTGCATACCGAAGGGGAATGCGGTTATACGGCCCCTGAATTAAGCAAAAGTTTTCATACTCATGCTTTTTTTATAGGCGGAAATATCAGAAATATGGTTGGACTTACGGTTGATTATATTCCTATTTTTTTAAGTGACATTCCAAGTTTGTTCCGTTTGGGCTATATGGAATTGGATATTGTTTTAGTGAATGTAACACCGCCCGACAAGCACGGATTTTGTTCACTGGGCGTTTCGGTAGACATTGTGATTGCGGCCATTGAAATGGGTAAAAAAGTGATTGCGCAAATAAATCCGCGGATGCCACGCACCTTTGGTGATGCACTGGTTCATTTAAGAAATTTTGCCGCATGTGTAGAAGTTGTTGAAGAAATTCAGGAAATGCACATGGCAGCTCCCACTATGGCCGAAGAGCAAATTGGCAAAAACATTGCAGGCATTATTGATGACGGCGCTACCCTTCAAATGGGCATCGGCGGTATTCCAAATGCAGTGCTCACCTATTTAAACAATCATAAAAATCTTGGGATCCACACAGAAATGTTCTCCGAAGGCATTGTTGATTTGGTGCTGAATGGCGTTATTAACGGCGCAAAGAAAAAAGTAAATCCGTATAAAATTGTTTCCGGATTTGCGATGGGAACCAGGCGTTTGTATGATTTTATGGATGACAATCCCGAAATTGAAATGCTTGATATCACTTACGTGAATGACACCGCCATCATTCGCCAAAATCCAAAAGTAACCGCCATCAACTCGGCCATAGAAATTGATATTACCGGACAGGTTTGCGCGGATTCCATCGGATTAAGAATGTTCTCAGGCGTTGGCGGACAAATGGATTTTATGCGTGGCGCAGCTTTATCCAAGGGAGGAAAACCAATTATCGCCATTACTTCCACAACGCTAAAAGGGGTTTCAAAAATAGTTCCGGCATTAAAAGTTGGCGCGGGTGTAGTGACCACAAGGGCACATGCAAGATATGTAGTAACCGAGTTTGGTGTTGCCAACCTTTTTGGAAAAACCTTAAAACAACGCTCACAAGCGCTTAGAGACATTGCACATCCCGATTGCAGAGAAGATCTTGACAAAACCATTTTTGAAAGATTTGGCAGCAGTTTGGTGTGACATTCATTTAAATTATAATTGCCGATTCCTTGAAAACAGTTCGATGATCGGCAATTGCTCGGCTCACAATTAATACAACATAAGATGAACAATAAAAACAAATTGCTTTTTTCAAATTTTAATCCAGTTTCAAAGCAAGAATGGACAGAAAAAGCGAAAGCTGATTTAAAAGGGGAAGACTTCAACAAAAAATTGGTTTGGAAAAACCTCTGCAACATTGACATTCCTCCTTTTTTTACTTCGGAAGACAAACAAGAATATTTAAAAAACACAGGGGAAAATTCACAATCCTTAATCAATTATAGGGTCATAGATGCACCAACAGAAGAAAGTGCCAACAAAACGGCTCTGAAAGCGATTGCAGAAGGCATTAACGGATTGCTTTTCGACATCAAAGATAGTACGGTTGTTTCGAGATTGCTTGAAGGCATCAATCTGAATAAAATAGCGGTAGCTTTCATTTTAAAAGCTCATGAAGTTGCGTTTGCCATTGATTTCTTTGATTATGTCACTGCACAAAAAATCGACCAAAAAAACCTAAGGGGATTTTTTGATTTGGAGTTGATCCACAATTATGTCACAAAAGGAAAAATGAATCCCGGTCAATGCAATAAAGCCGCAGCAATTGCGGAATTGGCTTCAGAATTTCCGAATTTTAAGGCAATCACCATTTCGGGAACCGCCTATTTAGATTCGGGCGCCAACCAGGTTCAGGAAGTTGCGTACACGTTAAATTCATTGATATGCTTTATAGAAAGGTATTCCGACAGGGGCATTTCCATTGAAACAATTTTCAACAATCTTCATTTTCAATTGGCCATTGGATCCGAATATTTTATAGAAATTGGAAAATTTAGGGCTTTCAACAGTTTGCTTCAGGAAATTGCAAAAAAATACGGCATTGGGGAATTTTCACATACACTCACCGGCAAAACTTCCATTTGGAGCAAATCGGTAATCGATGCACATACCAATTTGTTGCGTGCCACAACAGAAACGATGTCGGCTATTTTAGGAAATGTTGATGGCGTTTTGATTGATGCCTACGACAACGAGTTTAATGAGGGATCAGATTTTTCGAGCAGAATTGCCGGTAATATTTATACCATCTTAAAAGAGGAATCTTACTTCGGCAAAGTTGCCAATCCGGCCGACGGGTGCTATTATATTGAAGAAGTCAGTTCAAAAATAGCAAACAAGGCATTGGAACTTTTCAAAGAAGTTGAAGCAAAAGGTGGATTTTACGATGCTTTTGAAAGCGAATTTATTCAACAACAAATTGCAAAAATCCGTTTTGAAAAAATAAAATTATTAAGTCAGCGCAGATTGGCGATGGTTGGCGTTAACAAATATCCCAATTTAATCGAAAAAATCCCTTCTGAAATTCTTTCTGAAGGCGAAATGAACCCAAATCCAAAATTATTGAAACCAAGAAGGGCTTCCCTAGAAATAGAAGCTTTAAGAAAAACAACTGAAACACTTGTGAAAAACTTTTACAGACGTCCAATTGTTGAACTTTCAAGTTTTGGAAATTTAACCATGCGCAAAGCAAGAGCTGCTTTTTCCTACGACTTCTTAGGCGTAAGCGGATTTGAGATTTGGCAGGAAAAAAGTTACGAAAGTGCTATAGATGCCGCTAAAAAAAGCGCAAAATCAAAATCGCAAGTGGTGGTTATTTGCAGTTCCGACCAAGATTATGACGAAAGTGCTTTGGCTTTTGTAAAAGCATTCAGAAAATTAAATAACGACAAAGTGCTTTTATTGGCAGGAAACCCAATACACTTAATCGGTGAATTGACCGAAGCAGGTTTAGATGGATGCATTCACGTAAAATCAGACATCATCGCCACCATTTCAAGCATTCAGCGTAAAATTAATAAAACCATCAAATCCTTAGAAGCATGAGACCAGATTTTTCAGATTTAACATTAAATACCGTTGTGAAACAACAAGCAGTTGCTGAGGAGAATCAAGAAATTTGGCATACTCCCGAAGGCATTCCAGTAAAAAAACATTTTACGTCAGCTGACATCAAAGATGCAGAACATCTAAATTTTGCGGCGGGATTGCCGCCGTTTACAAGAGGGCCTTACAGCACCATGTATGTCATGCAGCCTTGGACAATTCGCCAATATGCCGGATTTTCAACGGCTGAAGAATCCAACGCTTTTTACAGAAGAAATTTGGCTGCGGGCCAAAAAGGCTTGTCTGTTGCTTTTGATTTGGCCACGCACCGCGGTTATGATTCAGACCATCCGCGCGTAACGGGCGATGTTGGAAAAGCGGGTGTTGCGATAGATTCCATTTTGGATATGGAAATTTTGTTCGACCAAATTCCTTTGGATAAAATGTCGGTTTCCATGACCATGAACGGCGCCGTATTGCCAATTATGGCTTTTTACATTGCGGCCGCAAAAAAACAGGGCGTTGCTTTAAATCAGCTGAGCGGCACCATCCAAAATGATATCTTGAAGGAATTTATGGTGCGGAACACTTACATTTATCCGCCACTGCCTTCCATGAAAATTATTGGTGATATTTTTGAATACACCACGCACCATATGCCAAAATTCAATTCAATTTCCATCAGCGGCTACCATATGCAAGAAGCCGGGGCAACCGCCGACATTGAGTTGGCATACACGTTGGCCGACGGCATGGAATACATCAGAACCGGATTAAAATCGGGTTTAAAAATTGATGAATTTGCACCGCGTTTGTCCTTTTTCTGGGCAGTGGGCATGAACCACTTTATGGAAATTGCCAAAATGCGCGCTGCACGTATGCTTTGGGCAAAGATCATCAAACAATTCAACCCGCAAAATCCGAAATCGATGGCATTGCGCACGCATAGCCAAACATCGGGATGGAGTTTAAGCGAGCAGGATCCTTTTAACAATGTTGCCAGAACTTGTGTTGAAGCGATGGCTGCAGGTTTGGGCGGAACGCAATCACTGCACACAAATGCGTTGGATGAAGCCATTGCATTGCCAACAGATTTTTCGGCAAGAATTGCACGAAATACGCAAATTTATATTCAGGAAGAAACCCAAATCACCAAAGCGGCAGATCCTTGGGCAGGTTCTTATTATGTAGAATATCTTACCCAGGAAATTGCCAAAAAAGCCTGGAAATTAATTGAAGAGGTTGAAGAACTTGGCGGTATGGCAAAAGCCATTGAAACCGGCGTTCCTAAAATGCGCATTGAAGAAGCTTCCGCAAGAAAACAAGCGCGATTGGATTCAGGACAAGATATTTTGGTGGGCGTAAATAAATTTCAGACCAAAGAAAAATCGAATATCGAAATTTTAGATATTGACAATACTGTTGTGAGAGATTCACAACTAGAACGATTGAAAAAATTAAAAGCAAACCGAGATCAGAAGCTGGTTGATGTAAACATTGCAGCCTTGTCTGAATGTGCGAAAACCGGCGAAGGGAATTTACTGGAATTGGCTGTTGAAGCAGCTGAAAATTTTGCCACTTTGGGTGAAATTTCCGATGCATTGGAAGTGCATTTTGGCCGTCATAAAGCAGCCACCAATTTAATTAGCGGCGTGTACAGCAAAGAAATTGACAACGACAGCACTTTTGCAAAAGCGCAAAAATTGGCCGATAAATTTACGGAAATTGAAGGACGCCGTCCGCGTGTTATGATTGCTAAAATGGGACAAGATGGCCACGACAGAGGCGCCAAAGTTGTTGCATCAAGTTTTGCCGATTTGGGATTTGACGTGGATATGGGTTCTTTATTTCAAACACCTGAGGAAGTTGCCAAACAAGCCGTTGAAAATGATGTTCACTTTGTGGGCGCTTCAAGTTTGGCGGCCGGACATAAAACCTTGATTCCGCAATTGATTGAAGAATTGGCCAAATTGGGAAGACCGGATATTATGGTGTTTGCAGGCGGCGTAATTCCGGCAAAAGATTATGGTTATTTATTGGAAAGAAAAGTGACAGCCATTTTTGGTCCGGGCACCGTTATTTCTGAATCTGCCATCACCATTCTGAAAAAATATTTGGAACAGGCGTAAAAATATAATTATTTGAAAACGAAAAACCCTACACAGTGAAAATTGTGCGGGGTTTTTTATTATTTTTGAAAGGACTGTTTAAAAGCTTCGATTATTTTTTGCGCTGCTTTTACCGGTGAGATTTTAGCGGAAATAATATCCCTTTCCAACACTGACAACTGACTTGCAATGTCCTTTGATCCGTAAAACAAACGCTTCAATTCTTCATTGATATTGTTGTACATCCATTGCACTTGCTGCAGATTTCTGTTCTGATGAAAATAGCCATTCTCCAACACCAATTTTTTGTAGGAAGAAATTTCTTCCCAAACTTTATCGATTCCGATATTTTTTATTGCGGAAGCCGTGCTTACCACAGGACTCCAACCCGATTCCGATTGTGGGAAAATATGCAGGGCATTTTGGTATTGTGATTTCGCTATTTGGCTTTTTCGAATGTTATCGCCATCTGCTTTGTTGATGACCACCATATCGGCCATTTCCATAATTCCTTTTTTAATGCCTTGCAGTTCATCGCCGGCACCGGCCAGCATTAATAGCAAGAAGAAATCTGTCATTCCGTGAACTGCAGTTTCCGATTGCCCCACGCCCACTGTTTCTATTAAAATGATGTCGTATCCGGCAGCTTCACAAAGCAACATGGTTTCGCCGGTTTTATTGGCAACACCGCCAAGCGTATCGCCGGAAGCCGAAGGCCTGATATAGGCTTCATCCATATTTGCCAATTCTTCCATCCGGGTTTTGTCGCCCAAAATGCTTCCTTTTGAACGCTGGCTGCTTGGATCAATGGATAAAATGGCCACTTTATAACCTTGTTTGATTAAATGCAGTCCGAACACTTCAATAAAAGTGCTTTTTCCTACGCCGGGAACTCCGGTTATTCCAATTCTGAAGGAATTTCCTGATTTAGGCAAAATGGCCTGCACAATTTCTTTTGCAATGAGTTTATCGCTTTCCAAATTGCTTTCTATCATGGTAATTGCCCTTGAAAGCAGCACGCGGTCGCCTTTTAAAATACCATTTATATATTCTTGGGCGGTTAACCTGCTTTTTGGTTTGTAGTTTTCCATGGATTGTTTACCAATTATTAAATTTTAAGTTTCAACTTCGGCCTAAAATGATATATTCCTGCCATTTTATCCGATGAAAATAACAAAATTCATTTGATTAATTAAACACAAAGATAAGCATCTCGCTAAAATGAAAGCTCATAAAAACGGCTTTTTAAACATCCAATGCAGATGAAACGAGCATAACAAATTTTGATACACAGTAGAATGATTAATAGCGAACAGCATCTGTACCAATAAAAAATAAAATATAAACAGATGAAAATCTGCCGGAAATCTAGCTACGTTCTAATTGCTATTGCAATTGTAATTCTAAGATAAAAAATCAATGCAATTGAAATTTTTTTAACCGCAAAGAACACACGGAAAATACGTGAAGGGCGCAAATCAATTTTCATTATTTAATTTTCATTACTAATTCAAGCTGCGTTAGGGATTGCAGTGAAAAACCTTTTTGAGCTATTTCAGCGAAAAAAGTTTGGTACGAAAAGCCCGACCCTTGCGGTAACGCCCAAAATGGTATGCCAATTAGCATTAAACTGAAGTTTTGAGCTGTTAAAAATCCTTTTTTCGCAGTTTAAAGTTCATACGGAGCACCGGCAAAACCACCCACAGCACCAAAACGCCCATTGAAATGAGCATGCCGAAATTGGTTCCGAAAAATTTTCTGAAAACAGCGCCTGTGTAGCCCAGCAATGCGGAAATATCCAGTTTCAGCAAGATTAAAATCCGCGATAAATCGATTGGATTGAACATCGTGGCCGCCAGCGAAAATTTATCAAGCGGATACGAATTAAAAACCACGAGCGAAATCAGGAAAATCCCGTCGTAAATTACGGCCAAAAACAACCACATTAAAATGGCGTAGCCAAATCCTTTGATTTTATTTTCGGTAGAAAGGGCGATGTTGTATGACAATGCCACGAAAATAAAATTGAGAAAAGCGCCAACTACCAGCAACAAACTAAAATTAAAAATTGCGGCGGACTTGAACAATCCGTACAAAACAAAGGGTATTCCAAGACCCAAAACCAAACTTAGCGTCAGGGAAATGGAAATTCCCAGGTATTGTCCCATAAAAATTTTGCTTCTGTTTATGGGTTGTGCCAGCAGCAATTCGGTAAATTCTTTTGAATTGTAATAGTACATCACGCCAAAAATAGTTCCGATTAAAGGCGTTAAAACAATGATGATATTCATTAAAGTGATCACGGCCTTGTCCACATCGTTGTTGAGAAATAACAGCACAAAACCCAGCAACAAATAAAACAAAAAGTACACATAGCTCCAGCGGCTGCGCATTAAATCGTAAAAACTGTATTTTAATATTTTAAGCATATTGTTTGGCTATTAAATTGGCAATGGCGTGCTCTAAATTGTCGTTGTTGGTTTGTTTTTTAAGCGCATCAACAGTTCCTTTGAAATAAATTTTGCCATCGAGCAGGAAAACAATTTCATCGGCAACCTCATCCACAAAACTCATAATGTGCGTGGTGATTAAGATGGTTTTTCCTTTGTCTTTTTCCTTCTGAATAATTTCTTTTAAATGGATGAGCGCAATTGGATCCAAACCATTTGTGGGTTCATCCAACACAATTAAATCGCTGTCGAACATAAAGGCGAGCACAATGTTTACTTTTTGCTTTGTGCCGCCCGATAAATTCCCCAGCTTTTTGTCCAGAAAACTTTTGAGTCCAAAAAGTTCAATGAGTTCTTGCTCATTAGATTCTTTTGGCCGAAGGTTTTTTACCATTTTAATCAGCTCAAGCACTGTTAAATTTGGCGGAAAATTGGCTATTTGCGGCAAATAATTTAAGTTGTTGCGGTACGCCCACTTGCGCAAAACACTTTTTTTCTCGAAGAATATATCGCCTTTATTTGGAATCACCATCCCCAACAAACATTTAATCAGGGTGGTTTTTCCCGAACCGTTTGGCCCAAGTATGGCAAATATGCCTCCTTTGTGAATTTCAAGGTCTAAACCGTCTAAAACGACCAGTTTTCCGAATCGTTTGTGTAAATTTTTAAATTCAATCATTTATTCTTTTCATTACTGGGTTGTTGTCCATTAAATCGGTTGGCGTAAAAACCGGTGAAACTTTTTCAGAAAAATTGATGATGTCAACAAACAAACTTCTTAACAAAATTAAGGCTTCCGGCGTTTTGTTTACAATATAAGAAAAAAGCTTTACGGGCCGGTACGGCACATCGCCAATACCATCTTTGTCCAAATCGTAACCTGTGTATTCACTCCAATAATTATTGTCGAACCTATTGTCGTTGATGTTGGAATTGTACGCCAAATCTAACGAATTGTTTAAAAAATCGTTTTTTATAAAAATGTTTGAATAACAGGCTCCCGCAATTTTAACCGCCCAGCCATTTCTTAAAAAAGTATTGTTTTTGTAATTGATCCGTGTGGATCCTTCGGCATTGATTCCGATGGTGTTTTGCTCAAACAAATTGTCGTAAATTTCGGCATCATAAATTTCTTTCAACAGCAAACCGTAAGACGCAGATCCCCAGTTGAGCATGAATTTATTATGGTGCATGACCGTGAATTTAGAAAACATGACTGCAACGCCGGCGCCATTGTTTCTAAATTCATTGTGATGGTATTCATTGTTGTTTGAAAACATAAAATGCAAGCCGTAACGAATATTGTTATAGCTTAAATTATTATGGGCGACACTGTTTTTTACAAATTCAAAGTAAATGCCATCGCGCAATCCGAACATTTCATTTTTGTAGATTTCCATTTCTTCTCCGCTCCAAATATGAATGCCGTTTCCGGAACTTGCTTCATTTTTGCGATTGCTGGAAATTTTGTTGTTTCTGATAATGCCTCTTTTGGATTTTTCAATTAAAACTCCGAAGAATACATTTTCCATAATACAATCTTCAATGATAAAATCATTGGCCCTAATCACTTTTATGGCGGCATATTCAATAGTATAACTCAATCCGACATTGATAATTTTAAGTCCTTTGATCTTAAAATTATTTGTTTGAAAAATTAAGATACCGCCCACATTATTTCCGTCGATTACCGCGCCCTTTTCACCAATTAGGGAAATGGGTTTGTCAATCACAATATCTTGCTCTTTATACACTCCTTTTTTAATGAGAATCTCATCGCCGTCTTTAGCCATTTTAATGGCTTCTTTGATGGTTTTAACCTCGCAGCTTTGGCAAACCACGATTTGTTTGGCAGAAACGGCAAAAGAAATGAATAAGAAAAATAACCCGATTTTACACTTCATTATTTATCGGAAAGTTTCTGTTTTAATAGATCCCAGGTGAAAATTTCGCCTGAGTGTTTTTGCTGAAATTCTTCCGCCTTAATTTTTACTGAAAAGGCGGAAAGATTTGCGCCCATCGGACTTTTTATTCCCTCGCTTATTAAATACATGGCGGTTTCAGCTTCAGTCATTTCACCCGGATTTGCATAATCTGCCACCAGTGATATTGCTATTTTTTCTTCACTGTTTTCATTAAAATAATTGACCATGCATTCTATGGCATCAAATTTAAATTGCTTGCCTTTGGCAGTCACAAATTGGGCTGAATGTGTTTGATCCACAATATTCATTTTACAAAAACTGCATTGGTCTTTACCGTATTCAATGGCCTCAGGTGCCACTTTACAAGAAATTGCGATCAATAAAACGACAGTCCCAATAAATAATTTGAGGAGTTTAGTATTCATTATTTTTGATTTTAATAGTTATCAAATATATATTAAAAAGATTTAAATTGCATGTAGCCGGTATTATTTATTTATCGTTGTGCTTGCATTGCGACAAGAAGCTACAAGGAAATCAACCCGCCAATTGCCTGTCAAAAGTTTTAAAAATATGTTCTTAAATATAAAACGAGCATAGTGCATACACTCGTTTTAATATTAAACAACAATAAAAATATTTATGCTTTTTTTTCTTTTCTACCGACAAAGAACGCAACCAAAGTGAGCATCATTCCCACAAATAAAAAGTAAGCACCCAATCTTGGATAGGAATGCGCCGTAAAATTAAGAATTTCCTTTGAACCGAAAAGCGGCGGTTGAAAACCCATAACGGATCCATCGGGATTTTTAAAATTCATGATGGCTTTCGGACTTAAATTATGTCCGTAATTATACTCCCATAAGTAAAAATCGTACATCCCTGCAGTTCCTAATATACACATCAAAACAAACCAGGCGAGAAATAACTTATGGTATCCCAAAAATCCGATGATTACGCCTAAAACTACCATCGCACCAATGGCTATTGGAAAAATTTTAAACTCGGGAATGGTTTCCGGAATGTTTTGCATCCCAACGTAATGGTTCATTAAATTGATATTTTTGATATCAAATTCATGCGTATCCACAAATTTATTAATGTGTATGTCCATTCCTAACGGAATTGGATATTGAGGCGCTTCAAGCGTTATGTTCCATAAAGGAAATACAAATAGCCCAAGTAATAGCAGTGAACCCACTATCATTAATATTTTAGATTTTTTCATCGGTTTAAATTTTATTGCTTTATTAAATGTGTCAAGAATGACACACTTTACACAAGATACCTTTTATTAAAATTTTAATTTGCGTTTGAGATTTTCAGCAATCACAAAATAAAACTTAAATTAGCTAGGGGGAAGATATGTGCAAACAGCAAATGAATTTTTTCATGATGATTTTTTTAAAACGGGCGAGCTGGTTTATTTCCTCGCCCGTTTATTTATTTGTTATATCCGCATTGCTGAAAAAAATTATTCAGCATCTACGGCATCACCATCCAAAGTAAATGAAATAGGCACATTGGATCCTTTTGGAGAAACCCTGATATAACCTTGCATTTCTTGGTGTAATGCAGAACAGAAATCTGTACAATAAAACGGCCAAACACCAACTTGTTTAGGTTCCCAAATATTGGTTTTTGTTTGTCCTGGCATAATTAACAACTCAGAAGTATTTGCGCCAATCACTGCAAATCCGTGTGGCACATCATAATCTTGCTCTAGGTTTGTAATGTGGAAATACACTTTATCGCCTACTTGAATGCCTTCAATATTGTCTGGCGCAAAGTGAGAGCGAATCATGGTCATATATACGTGAACTTCATTTCCGTTTCTCACCACTTTGGCGGCTCCTTCAGATTTGGTTACATATTTATGTTTGTTCTCTTCTAATTTGTATATTTTTTTAGATTTAGGCATGATCATACTCGCCGGGATTCCAGCGGCATAATGAGGCTCTCCAATGGTTGGAAAATCTAATAACATTTCCATTTTATCCCCTGTAATATCAAATAATTGAGCAGATTGGGTTACTTCAGGACCTGTTGATAAATAACGGTCTTTGGTAATTTTGTTCAAGGCAACCACATATTTTCCAAAAGGTTTTCTTGAGTTTCCACCAGGAATCATTAAGTGACCCACAGAGTAAAACACTGGTTTTCTGTCGATAACTTCCCAAGTTCCCAATTTCCATTTCACCACTTCAGAAGAAATAAAGAAAGTTGTATACGCATTTCCTTTTCCGTCAAATTCTGTATGTAATGGTCCTAAGCCCGGTTGTTTTACCGCGCCAGCCAATGTTGCTTCATATTGTAAAATTGGAATTCCGTAAGCGTCGCCGTCAAATTTTTTCTCATCAATCGCTTTAAGCATTTTGCTGAATGAGTGTACCGTAAGTTCAGCAGCCAATTTTCCGCTTCCAACAATGTATTCACCAGAAGGATCAACATCACAACCGTGAGGAGATTTTGGTGTTGGCATAAAATAAACAGCGCCAGGAACATCTGAAGGGTTTATAATTAATACTTCTTTTTTCATAGTTGAAGTAGCAGAATGTGTGTGCTCATCATAAACGTTATGCGCATAATTTGCAGGGGCTTTTGTGCCACCACCATTGTTTACATATTCTTCAATTTTTTTCCAGTTGATGGCTGCAATAAAATCTTTGTCATTTTGAGAAGCATTTACTTCCAACAATGAATGTGCTTCCTCTGTATTGTAAGTAGTAAAGAAAAACCATCCATGAGAAGCACCTCTTCCCGGATGCGATAAATCGTAGTTAAAACCAGGCATCATTAATTGAAACTTGATATTCATACCACCGTCTTTAGGATCAACGGCAATAAAAGTTAAGGCACCTTTAAAGTTTCCTTTGTACTCTTTAATTGGCATATCTTTTTGCGGATAAGGAACTGAAAAACGAGTTCCGGCAACTACATATTCGGTATTTTCAGTCACAAAAGAAGAACTGTGATTTCCTGCTGAGTTTGGAATTTCAATAATTTCGGTAGTTTCAAAAGTGGTCAAATCAATTTTAGCGATACGCGGTGTATTGTTTTCGTTGATGAAGATCCAACGACCGTCCAATTCTCCATTGGTTTGAGAGATATCTGGGTGATGCGAATCTCCCCAAGGAATAAATCCGTGTGAAGTGTTCAACATTGGTTTTGTTTCTTCGCTAAAGCCATAAGATTTCTCAGGATCTACAGAAAAAACAGGAATCACTTTAAATAATCGTCCGGAAGGAAGGCCATAAACAGCCAATTGACCGCTGAATCCTCCGGATAAAAAAGCATAGAATTCATCGTATTCACCTGGTGCAACATACACTCTTTCGGCAGCATTGCTTGATAAGGCTCCGTTTTTCTTGGAGTCGCCTTTTCCACAACTGCCCAGTACCATTGAAAGTACCGTAATTACAAGTAAAGATTTAAAAATTGTTTTCATATGTTAAAGTTTATTGATTTTTATTGGTCATATGTAATTCGCATAGCTGAACTGGTGTTTGCATCAAGTTTTCGTTATGCTCATTTCATACGCTTATTTGTTTGTTTGTTGATTGTTCATTGTTTCTAAATTATTCCTCAGAAGTGGAAGTTTTTGTCCTAAAGTATTCCAATATGAGCCTTGCTTCAGTTTCTGTTAAATTTTGGTTTGCCATGGGCGCCAAATATTCTTCCAATAATTTTTTGGCTGCAGCATTTTCCACCACCATTTTTTCAGGGTTTAAAATCATATTCATAATCCATTCCGGTGTGCGTCTTTCTGTTACTCCGGCTAAAGCAGGACCAACCACTCTTTTGCTTATTTTGTGACAGGCAGAACATTTTGCCAGAAATATCGCTTTTCCTTCATCGGCCATTTTTTGATCAATTTCACCAAGGGTCAAACTGGTGATAGGACCAACACCTTTATCTTTCATTGGGTCGGTTTCAACCGCTGTTTTTTGTTCTTCAACAGGCGCTGAAACCTTTTCCTCCTTTTTTCCTTCACCTCCACAACTTGTGATTACTGCTGCTATAATTGCAAATACTGTTATTTTTAAGTTCATCTTTATAATTTATTTTAATTAGGGTTGTATGAAATAGCCCCCTTTTTAAGTTTCAATAAGAAATCTTGGCTATTTTATTTTTTTAGTTTTCGTTTAAAATTATTCGGCCGGCACCAACACGTTGTCTATTACGTGAATCCAGCCATTGCTTACTTGCACTGTTTTCAAAATCTTTGTTCCGCCAACATAAATTCCGTCTTCTTTATCCTCAACAAGCAAATATTTGCCCGAAGCCATATACAATTTTCTTCCTTTTTCAGCTTCTTTTTTCAATTGTTTTATAGGATAATTTGCCGGAGCCACATGGTTTGTTAAAATAAAAGCCAATTTGGATTTATTTTCAGGTTTCAATAAATCGTCCACTGTTCCAGCAGGTAATTTGTCGAATGCACCATTCACAGGTGCAAAAACGGTTAATGGTCCAACATTTACAACGGCATCTTCAACGCCCGCAGCTTCAATGGCTGCCACCAAGGTTTTAAAATCGTCTAATGATTTTGCCACTTGCAATGCGTTTGCAGATGAAACATCATCCTTGAACGCAGATTGTCCTTTTACTTCAGGTGCAGTTTCAGTTTGGGCTTCAGCCGCATCAGGTTTTTTTTCACCAGAGTTACATGAAACCATGAAAAGCGTCAACAGCGCTAAAAATGAGATGGTTAAATTGATTTTTTTCATAATAAATTGATTAACGTTAATAAATACCTAGCAAATGTAGTCTGCAAAAATAAGCTAAAATATGACTTAAATCATCTTTTGACGAATAAAAGATATTTTTATCCTTATTTAAAGTAATCAATGTTACATTTGTTATTCAAAATCTATTTATAATTTTGCATTGGAGATTTAAATACGCTTAAATGATGTAAGTAAACAATCTCAAATGCGTCAAAAATGACAATAAATTTACAAAAAAAATGAATAGCTCGTTAATAAAAAACAGTTTAAATAATACAATTTCCTATTCAGCCTATAGAAATCTAATAAAAAATTTGATTGCAGAAGGAAAATCCACCGGAATGGAACAATCTGAAGATCACCTCACTTTTAGCATTTTAAATGACAAAAGAATGGACCGGTTGGATAAAACCCTGGACATCTCAACAGCAACAAAAAATTCTCTGGATAACTTGAACAAAGGCTTTACCTTTTTGGTGATTGCCGAAGGCTGGTGCGGCGATGCTGCCCAAATATTGCCCATCATCAATAAAGTTTCTGAAGCTTCAGACAATATTGATTTTAAAATTGTGCTGCGCGATGAAAATGAGGATTTAATGAACCAGTTTTTAACCAACGGCAGCAAATCGATTCCAAAAGTCATTATTTTAGATCAGGAAAATAACGTGTTGGATTCCTGGGGACCAAGACCCGGCGTTGCCTCAAAAATGGTGGTGGACTATAAAGCCCAAAATGGAAGTATTGATGAAGAATTTAAAAAGAACCTTCAAATTTGGTATAATAAAGACAAAGGCAACAACACGCAAAATGAACTGCTCAGTTTGTTGCACGCAAATTAATTGAATAAAATTTTGGGCGTTACCACAAGGGTCGCGCCTTTCGTTCCAAACTTTTTTAATTGCTGAAATGGCAATTTAAAAAAGGTTTTCCGCTGCAGTCGCTAACGCAAGTTGAACATTGAATTTTGAATTTTCGATTGCTAGCACGAGCTTCCAGCTCGTGACTGTACAAATTAAGTTAACAATAGTACGAGCGGGACGCTCACACCAGCGGAAGGAAACTTGAGCACGAGCGAGACGCTCGCGCTAGCGGATGATTTTTATTTATTTATTTTTTCTATTTCATGATTTTTACACACCCCTAACCCTCCCGTTCTAAAAACGGGACAAGCTTCTCGAGAGGGGAGTTAAGTGTGGTTAAATTATATTTTTAACTTCATTGGCTTTAAACTTTCAGTTCGTTACTTCGTAAATGCACGAGAGAGACGCTCGCGCTGGCGGATAAGATGTTTGTTAATTCCTTCCTAACAGTTTACGGTTTATTTTGAATACCTTTGCAGCTTAAATAAAACCCATGATTACAGATTTTAACAGCATTCCCGAAACCGCAAAAATTTGGGTATTTCCGGCAAGCAGAAAATTTTACGCACAGGAACTTCCAGAAATAACCGCCAAAATTGACCAATTTTTAACGGCATGGGAAAATGAAAATCAGCCCATTTCAGCGGCTTATGTGATTAAATATGATCGTTTTATCATTATTACGGCCGATGATACGGAACAAAGTCTGAGTTTGGAAGCCCAAGACAGTTTGGCGACTTTTATTCAATCCTTAGAAAATACTTACGAAATTATTTTAATGGACCGGATTAATGTGTGTTACAAACAGGGCGAATTTGTGCAGTACAAAACGCTTCCCGAGTTTAAAAAAATGATTAAAGATAAAGGTGTTTCGCAAAATACCATGGTGTTTAATTCGATGATCAATCTAAAAGAAGAATTGGAATTTGGGTTTGAAATTAATATTATGGACAGCTGGCTGGGACGATTTGTGAAAACGGGGAATTAAAATTTTGATTGATGCCTTCGACCCGATATCTATCTGGTTCGCTCAAGATGATTGTGAGGAGAAAATTTCTTAATTTTAAAATAAACACCCTATTTGGTACTCCATCCATTTTATTTTGTTCTTTTTTTCATTGCCAAAAAAAGAACCAAAAAAGGTTAGTCTGATGATTTTTTTCTGTAAAATGTATTGAATTTTTTTATCCCCAGCATCCTGACCGCCTCTGCCAATGCTTCACCTACCTAGGCGAGGCTCTTTGGATTAGCTCCATCAGCCAACGCTAAAAATTTCAATATTTTACTACGAAAAACATCATATGACGCTTCTTCTTTGATTTGAATTAGTAATTAGTATTTTTTTGATTTATGAATGTTAAAAATATTATGATTGGACAAAATAAGCAAAATAGAAAACACTATATAAAATGCTTTTGAAAAATAATTCTGCCAGCCGTATGGCAGGCAAGCTTTAGTGTTGTGGTAAAAATTAATTTTACCTTTAGAAAATCAATTTTTTTCTCTGCCCTTCCATCGGCTACGCTCCTTTAAGTTTGTATTAAGGATTTTTTTATTGAAATTCATTTTTGGCTAATCTCTTTTTTAATCGAAAGGGACGCAAAGTTTTACGCAAAGTTCGCTAATTAGCTAAATTTATTCTTTGCGTAACTTGGTGGTTCTCCATGAAATTTATTGTAACTAACAGCTATGACACAGAGATTAGATTTACGTCCCGATAGCAATCGGGATTACGATTTACGATTTTTTTTGATTTTTTAAACCGGTACAACCACGAGTTGAATTTTTTGCCTAGCGGATGAAATCAATATTATGGCAGCTGACTGGGTTGATTTTTATAAAAAACTCATACCCAAACCTAAAGAAAGGCTATTGAGCCTTCCATTTTTAAAATTTTCCATTTTCTTTTGGTGAAAATCGATGTTAATGATAAAACTATACGCTTTTTCTGTAGCGGCTTGATAACCTATTCCCGTCTTAAAATACTGTCCGCGTTCAAAAGCCTTTCCTAACTTTACCAATTTTCCATAGCCACCGCCAAAATAAAGCCGGTCATTGCCATCTCTAAGAATCGTAAATTTTGTATCAATATAATAAGGAACGGCGAGTACATCCAAATCTTCATGCCAATCGAGACCCAAATTTAATCCCACAGACGCAAAACGATTTACGGTTACATCGAACCCATTTCTAAGCATTAAGGCTCTTGGCACAATAATGTTCCAATCTCTTTCATCGGAAAATTCATCGTATTTCCCAAAATTTTCATTCGCCATAAAGGTAGTGTTGATTGTAAAATTATAATGAATGTTGTTTTGGGCAAATATACCCATTGAAATATGCAGCATCGAAATAAGGAATGCCTTTTGCATCAGAGGAAAGGTTATAAATTGGCTATAAAATCTTTAACTTCTAAAGCATCATTAACGTTAAAATCACCTATTTTAGTGCGGCGCAATTGAGATAAATGTCCACCCGAATTTAAAGCTTTTCCGAAATCACAGGCCAAAGAACGAATGTAGGTTCCTTTGCTGCAAACAATCCTGAATTGTACTTTAGGCAAATTGATGCTGGTGATTTCAAAGGTTTCGATGGTGATGTTTCTCGATGTAATTTCACGTGTTTTTCCTTGACGCGCCAAATCGTACATACGAACTCCGGCCATTTTGATGGCAGAAAACATAGGCGGAATTTGCGCGATATATCCCACAAATTGTTTTGCGGTTTTATGGATTAAATCATCCGTAATATGATCAACCGGAAAAGTTTCATCCACTTCGGTTTCCAAATCGTAGCTTGGTGTGGTGGCTCCCAATGTAATTTCACCGGTATATTCTTTGACTTGCGCCTGATATTCGTCTATTTTTTTTGTGAAATTTCCGGTGCAAATAATTAGCAAACCTGTTGCCAATGGATCTAGCGTGCCGGCGTGGCCCACTTTTATTTTACCAAGGCCAAATTTTTGGCGAATGTTCCAACGCAATTTATTGACCACCTGAAAGGAAGTCCAGGTTAAAGGTTTGTTGATTAATAATATTTGTCCGTTTTTAAAATCTTCCCCAGTCAACATTATACAACGGTTAAAGGCATTACAAAATAATGGATCAGCAGTATAGCGACACCCAACACAATTCGGTAATAACCGAACAATTTGAATCCGTTTTTGCTTAAATAATCGATAAAAAATTTAATGGCAAGCAAGGCTACGATAAAAGAAATTACGTTGCCAATGAGCAAATAATTAATTTGGTCCTGACTTAAGGTAAAACCTGCACTGTAATAATCGTACAATTTTTTTGACGTTGCGCCAAACATGGTTGGAACTGCCAAAAAGAATGAAAATTCGGCGGCTGTTCTTCTGTTCAGTTTTTGGGTCATCCCTCCTATTATTGATGCGCCGCTTCTGGAAGTTCCCGGAATCATGGCCAAACATTGGAAGAATCCGATTTTTAACGCTGTGAGGTAACTTATTTCGGTATGTTTATATGGTTGGTTAGGATCTACAATTTCATTGGATTTAAACCAGTCATCGACTTTCAATAAAATAAATCCGCCCAAAATTAAGGTAATGGCCACGATGATGGGACTTTCAAGCCAGCCATCAATATAATTGTTAAAAAGCAATCCGAAAAATACGGCGGGCAAAAATGCCACAAAAAGTTTTAAGTAAAAATCGACACTTTGAAAAAAGCGTTTCCAATACAAAGCCAACACCGCTAAAATGGCGCCCAGCTGAATTATGATGGTAAATAATTTGGTAAAATCGTCGCCGGCAATTCCATAAAAAGACGATGCAATAATTAAGTGGCCGGTTGAAGAAACGGGTAAATATTCGGTAATTCCTTCAATAATGGCTAAAACAATAGCTTCAATATAATTCATTCTTATTTTTTAGGTTTGGTCATAATGGCATAAATTTGAATGCCCAAACCTATAATTACCAATGTTGGCGCTAAACGAATTCGTCTGAAATTGTACATTTCGGGGTTAAAAATTTCGGGATCGTCGCTTCCGCCGCCTGCCATTAAAATAAATCCGAGTCCAATAAAAGCAAGACCGATTAACATGATTGCATAATTTCTTTTTCCGAAAAGGAATCCGCTTTTTATTTCTTTATTTTTTTGGTTCATCATAAAAATTATTTGTAGTTCGACAAGCTCACTATATTCGATAAGTTCACTATAAACTTTACAGTAATTACAGTCCTTATATTTTTATCAATAATAAAGTTCGTCGCTTCTTAGGTTTAAAAATCGTTGCGTTGCAAAAAACGTGCTTAACCAGGTAATGAGAATTCCCAATCCGATAATTCCAAGAAACACAATGCCCAATATATTGATGTCGGAAAACAGTTCCAACTCAGGGATATTTTTGTTTAAATAGGATATAAATGCCAGCAAACCCGCAATGGAAACCAATGCGCCAACAATTCCCAGTTTTACGCTTTGCCAAATAAACGGACCGCGAATAAAGCTTTTTGTGGCGCCCACCATTTGCATTGTTTTGATGGTAAATCGTTTTGAATATACTGAAAGACGGATAGATCCGTTGATTAAAACGATGGCAATTAAGGTAAACAGCGCGCTAAAAACAAGCATCCAAAAACTGAGTCGGTTGATGTTTTTTGAGAGTAATTCAATCAGCGGCTTGTCGTAAGTAACTTCTGAAACTATGCTTCTCAGCACCAATTCTTTTTCTATGCCCGCCATAATTTCTGGCGTCACAAATTCGGATTTCAGTGAAATATCAATGGCATTTTTAAGCGGATTTTCGCCCAAAAACTCTAAAAAGTTTTCGCCAATGTCGGCACTGTAAATTTTAGCGGCTTCATCTTTTGAAATATAAGTCACTGTTTTTGCGTATTCTTCCTTTTTTAATTCGGCCTGTAAGATTTCTACATCTTTGTCTTTGGCATTGTCGTTTAAAAATACGGTTATGGCAACTTTTTCTTTAAAGTGTTTTGTTATACTGTTGGTTTTTAACACAATAAGTCCAAGCAGTCCCACTAAAAATAACACCAAAGCAATGCTTATGATGACGGAAAGGTAGGAAGATCGCAATCTTCTTTTTTGATATTTATCGAATGAGTTATTCAAAAGAAACTGTTTTTAAAGCGGCTGCAATATACGAATTTGTTGTTAGTGTTTGGTTGTTGGCTGTTGGTTTTTTTGGGTTTATTTTGTGATTTGACATTCCTTTCAAAAGGTCCTGAAACAAGTTCAGGATGACGCGGTTATTATTGTAATTTGAGTTGTTTGTTTTGAACTTCGTTTCATGAGGTCCTGAAATCGAAGATTCACGAACTCCAAAAAAAATAAAAATGGTGAGTAAACTGGTTTGGGATGACGTACTGAAACAAGTTTAGGATGAAAGTTAGTTTAAGCAGTTTTAAAGAAAGTGATTGTAATTTTTAATGTGTTTCTTTACTTTTTTCATTGATAAAAAAGTAACAAAAAATCTAGTCTACTGATCTTTTTCTGTAAAATTAATTGAATTTTTTTGTCAACATCACCCAGACCGCCTTCCCTGCCGCTTCACCCAGCGCTTGGCTCTTTGGGTTGCTTCATCAGCCGTTATGATTTGAACTTCTTTTCGTGAGATCCTGAAACAAGTTCAGGATGACGGTTTCAATATTTTACGACGAAAAAAATCATATGACGGTTGTTTTTGTTTTGGGGTTTAATGGTGTTTTAAGGTTCATTATATGAGGTCCTGAAATCGGAGATTCACGAACTCCAAAAAAATAAAAATGGTGAGTAAACGAGTTCAGGATGACTCGGTTATTATTGTAATTTGAGTTGTTTGTTTTGAACTTCATTTCATGAGGTCCTGAAATCGGAGATTCACGAACTCCAAAAAAATAAAAATGGTGAGTAAACGAGTTCAGAATGACGGTTTCAATATTTTACGACGAAAAAACTTTATTTCTTAAAAGTGATTGGCAATCCAATTATGTTTCTGTTCATTTTCTTTGCTTGCCCAAAGAAAACGAACCAAAAGAAAAGGC
>Ga0209347_1000710_pt1 | contig 72600 bp, 64 predicted proteins | sample AutmiccommuBRH23_FD_187382 | JGI IMG/M metagenome (GOLD analysis project Ga0209347, IMG submission 187382) | Deep subsurface microbial communities from Mt. Terri, Switzerland - Autotrophic microbial communities BRH/23 (SPAdes) (version 2) | ecosystem: Environmental > Aquatic > Deep subsurface >... | reverse complement strand
GAGCAGGTTGTCGACCCCCTTGACCCGGATGCCCTGGGCCGGTTTCCCCCAGGCAGCGGGGCGCTGCTCCGTTCTTAAGGCCAGCGCCTCCTCGGCCGGAAGTCCTTTCTTTTCATGTTTCGTTTCTTCCGCCTTGATCCGGCTGACCACGTTGACGGCCGTCAGAACGCCGTCTCCCATCGCGGCGTAAAGGTCGTCCGGGGAGAGAATATTGAGCTTCCGCCCGACTTCAGCCAGTTTTTCGGAGCGGATCAAGTCGGCGTCAAGGCCCTGCTTTCTGGCCTCTTTTTCCAGGTGGTCCCGCCCTTTCAGGATGTTTTCGTCGCGCTGTTCCTTTTTAAACCACTGCCGGATCTTGGTCTTGGCCTGGGAGGTTTTGACCAGATTCAGCCAGTCTCTTTTCGGCGCGCTGTTCCTGGCGGTGATGATCTCGACAATGTCGCCGTTTTTCAGCTTGTACTCCAGAGGCACGATGCGCCCGTTCACCTTGGCGCCCACACAGCGATGGCCCACGTCGGTGTGGATGCGGTAGGCAAAGTCCAGGGGGACTGAACCGGCCGGCAGTTCGATCACATCTCCCTTCGGCGAAAAAACAAAGACGGCGTCGGCAAAAAGGTCGATCTTGAGGCTCTCCATAAACTCCCGGGCATCACGGAGGTCGTGCTGCCACTCCAGAAGCTGGCGCAGCCAGGCCAGCTTTTTGTCGAAATCGCGGTCACCCCGGCCCCCTTCCTTGTAGCGCCAGTGGGCGGCGATGCCGTACTCGGCCGTACGGTGCATCTCATGGGTGCGAATCTGGATTTCCAGGGCCTCTCCCTGCGGTCCGACGACAGTGGTATGCAGCGACTGGTACATATTGGACTTGGGCATGGCGATGTAATCCTTGAAACGGCCCGGAATCGGCGTCCACATGGTGTGCACGATCCCCAGGGTGGCATAGCAGTCCCGCACGGTTTCCACCGTGCAGCGCACACCCTGGACATCGTATATCTCATCGAGGTCTTTCCCCTGCTCCGCCATCTTTTCGTAAATGCTGTACAGGTGCTTGGGGCGGCCCTTGATATCGGCCTCGATTCCCATCGCCGCGAGCTTGCTCATCAGCGTCGAAATAATTGATCGCAAGGACTCTTCCCGCTTGCTCCTGGTCTTAACGATTCTTTCGGCCAGCTCAAAATATTTTTCCGGGTTCATGAAGCGAAAGGAGAGATCCTCCAACTCCCACTTGATCCGGTAAATACCCAGGCGGTGCGCTAAAGGAGCAAAGATCTCCAGGGTTTCTTTGGCGATGGCCACCTGTTTCGGCGCTGGATGGTACTTTAAGGTGCGCAGGTTGTGCAGCCGGTCGGCCAGTTTGATCAAGATCACGCGGATGTCCTTGGCCATGGCCAGGAACATCTTGCGCAGGTTTTCGGCCTGCTGTTCTTCCTTGGATTTGTACTCGATCCGGCTCAACTTGGTGACACCGTCCACCAGCATGGCGACTTCCTGCCCGAAGCGCCGCTCTATTTCAGCCAGTTCAATCCCGGTATCCTCCACCACGTCATGCAGCAGTCCGGCTGCCAGGGTCTCCAGGTCCAATTCCAGCCCGGTCAAAATACCGGCCACTTCCAGGGGATGAGCAATAAAAGGCTCGCCGGAAAAGCGTCTTTGCTCCCGGTGGGCTTCAGCGGCGTAATCGTAGGCCCGGCGCAAAAAGTCGATATCGGCTTTCGCATTGTAGGCCAATACCTTTTTTATGAGTTCGTCCAGTGACAGCCCCTCGATCACCGGCGCGGTCCTGGCGGGCGCGTCCATAGCCGCCGCCGGCCGCTCCGGCGGTCCGGGCACGGCATTTCGGGAGAACGCGGTTGCGGGAGTTTCCATTTTAAAATTTCCTTTTAATCCTCTGCTCGTTATACTGTTCTGGGACTATTGTATCATAATCATGCAGATCTACTCCACCACCAGGCCCGATCAATTCGATCGGAAAAACGGCGCCGTCACTTTCATATCCTTTGAAAAATCATTTGAAAAAACCGTTATGCAATCTTCAAATCAATTGGCTGAGACCTTTACCGCAAGTCCCGTTCCAAAACTGTTCCATCCATGCATTTGACGCGTTCTTCAAGCGGTGACAGAGCCGGAAAGCCGCAGCCCCGGCCAGTTCCTGCTTTCGGGCCGGCCCCTGCGGCAAGGAGAGCCGGCAGCATCCCGTCCCCTCTTCCGCCTCGATCAAGCCGAGCTGGCGAAATATCGTCACAGCCACTTCGATGGTATATTCCCGCACCGGGGCAAATCCGGCCCCGCGCATCGCCAGCGCCGCCGCCGGGTAGTCAATGAGCGCCGGTGCGGCAGCGCCTGCTTCCCGGCGCAGGTAGAGGTAAAAGGCCGCCAAAAAATCACGGCCGGGCGCCAGCGCTTCCAGGTGGCGGCGGTTCACCGCCAGATCAGCAGCCCGGGCGAGCAGGTGAACCTTTGCCGCCGGCGCCGCCAGCAGGTCGGCTATTTCCGCCAAACCGGCCGGGGAAAACGGCAGGTGGTAAAAAATAAAGCTCTGCACATAACCATTTTTCAAAGCAGGCGGCACGACCGTGGTCACAACAAAGGACGCCGCCCCGGAAAAAAAGCGTTCCCACACCTTTTGCCGCTCCGCGGGGCTCATCGCGCTGTGGCAAAAAAGAATTTTACCGCGGGCGGCCGGACAGGTCAGGTTCAGGTAATGGGCCAGTTCCGCAGCCTGAAAGCCGCACGAAACCAGGGTCAGGGACGCTTCCGGACAGGCGGCCGCCGCCCTGAGAAAAACCGGCCGGTCCGCGAGATCGCGGTGATCGAACCACGCCAGACCGCTTGCAAAGACGCCGGGGCGGACGTTAAACTCCGCCTCGTCCGGCGGCAGGCGCTCCGGCGCTTCGGGGTCACCCGCTTTGAGCATGGCGAGCGACCGTAAAATAAATTCCGGAGCATAAAGGGCTCTTTGGGCGCCCGCCAGCCCTTTACAATCACGCTGGAAAAGATCGGCTAAAAAACCACCCTCTTCGCTTCCGGCATCATGGCTGTCCAGCACCGCCGGCAGACCCAGTTCCTTCACCTCGATCTGGAGCGAGCGGCGGCCGTTAAACTCATTGATCCCGGGGACAAAGGCCAGGTCAACCGCCTCCCCGGTGGCCACAACCTCGGCGCAGGCGCCCAGGCGGAACCCAATCCCGTCCATGGCCGAGTGGTTATGCGCTGCCAGGCGCAATTTCAAGTGAGCGGCATCTTTTCCCACGACTTTGCTTTGCAGCACCGGAACACCGCGGGCAGCCAGCATGGGGCGCGGGTTGCAATGGCCGTAAGGGCGGAGCAGGTTCATTTCCTCAATCAGCTTGTCCGATATCTCGTCAAGCGAGACGAGGGTGTCCACTTCCAGACTGGGGGTCAGCTGTTCCTCGCTCAAAATGATTTTCGCGTATTCATTCAAGGCGCAGCGAAAATTTTCGATTTGAGCCGGTTCAATGGAGAAACCGGCCGCCGCCGCGTGCCCGCCGAAATCCAACAAATAGTCATGACAGTGATCCAGGGCCCGGTAGATGTTCAATCCGGGGACGCTGCGCGCCGAACCCTTTCCTTTTCCGTTGACGAGAGCAATCAGCAGTACCGGCCGGTAGAACCTTTCCATCAGGCGCGCAGCGACGATCCCGGAAACGCCGGGGTGCCAGCCCCCGGATGCCAGCACCAGCACCCGGTCTTCATTCCGGGGCCTTTCCGCAAGCATCTGCAAAGCTTCATTTAGTACGGAAGACTCAATATCCTGCCGCTCCTGGTTAAACCGGCACAGTTCACCGGCTATTGCGGTGGCTTCAGCTTGGTTCTCCGCAAGCAAAAGCTCGACCGCCCGGCCGGCGGAACCCACCCGTCCCGCCGCGTTCAGGCGGGGCGCCAGGACAAATCCAACCTCACGGGAGCAAAGGTGATCCAACTTTAAACCGCTGACTGAAATCAAGGCGGCCAGACCCTGGTTTTTCGTTGCCGCAACGGCCGGCAGGCCGTGTTTGACCAGGGTCCTGTTTTCGCCAACCAGCGGCACGATATCGGCCACCGTGCCCAGACAGACCAGGTCCAGGTATTCGAGCCAGGCGCCGGGCTCCCCGCCCATTCGCCGGAACAGCGCCTGGACCAGTTTCAGGGCCACCCCGACCCCGGCCAATTCCTTAAAGGGATAGGCGCAGTCCCGCCGTTTCGGGTTGACCAGGGCATAGGCCGGCGGCAATTCCTCCGGCGGCTCATGGTGATCGGTGACGACGAGGTCAACGGCGTTTTCCAGCGCCCACCTGGCTTCAAGCAGGTTGCTCGTGCCGCAGTCCACGGTCACAACCAGGGTCACTCCCTTTTCCACGGCCTGTCTCAGGGCGTCCAGGCTCAGGCCGTAGCCCTCGGCCAGCCGGTCTGGAACCCGGTAACCGGCTTTGCCTCCCAGGCGCCGGATAACCAGCACCAAAAGAGCGGTTGCGGTCACTCCATCGGCATCGTAGTCGCCGTAAACCAGTATTTTTTCCCCGTTTTTGACGGCCTTCTCAATGCGGGCGGCGGCCCGCTCCAGGTCTTTTAACAGGCCGGGGTCGTGCAGGCTGTGGATTGCACAGGCGAAAAAAGCGCGGGCGTGCTCGACCGTGTAAATACCGCGATTGATTAAAAGTTGTGCCGTAATCTGGGAAATGCTCAATTCCCGCGCCATGATCTGCTGCAGGACCGGGTGCTGTGTTCTGACGCGCCAAATTTTTTTAGCCGACTGCATACCATCTCCGCAATTGTTTTACCAAAAGTTTCCTCTTTTTCTTTTTATGATACTAAGATTATAAGCTACAAAACTTGTAAAGGCAACGTGTTGTCTTAAACGCTGCTTTTTTTAAAAAAGAAACGCCGGTTATTTTCAACCGGCGTTTCTAATCAGTTCCATGTTCAGGAAGTCCAATCCCAGCCCGGTCAGGCTGCACATTTTGCTTTTGCCCTCGGTCGCCACGTCGACCAGACCCAGGGCATAAAGCTGCATCACAACATGGTCAAGAACGGCCCGCTTGACCTTAGAGGTAAGGGAAAGCTCTTCTTTGTTCATCGGGCCGTTGTTTTCCAGCGCCCGCAGCACCCTTTCAGCCTCGTCCGGCAGGCGGTGCAGTACGCCTGAGAAATATTCCGCCAAATGCACAGTCATTTCACTCATCAACTCCTTAACAAGTTTGCTGGTATTAGTATGGTCATTTATTTAGTTAAAAATAAGCTTTTAATTAAATTTTTTTAAAAAAATCAGGCGCCCTTTTTTAAGGACGCCTGATCCCCGCTGTCTACTCTTGATCACAGGTCACACATCCGTCACAGGACCGGCAGCACCGGTGCGCCGTGTTTTGCTCCCTGTGCCGGACACAATATTCGCAATAGCGGCCGCACGGCTCGGTGTGAATCAGCACGTGCGATCCCGGAAGCTGCAGGCGAACACCATCCTCAATTTTTTCGCAAATGGCGTGTACATTGCTGACAACGGTGTTTTTCGGCATCACCAGGTGGAGATCCACGTAGCGCTCGCTGCCGGCTTTTCTCGTTCTCAAATTGTGATACTCCACGAATTCATGGGCGTACTGGTTCAACACCGCGCAAATCATCTGCTCTTCCGCTTCAGGCAGGCGAACATCGAGAATGCTGCACATGGAATCGCGAATCAAATTAAAGGCGGCCTTGAAGATCAGGAGGGCTACCCCGATGGCCGCCAGGGGATCAAAAATCTTCAGCCCGGTTATATACATGGCGCCGATCCCGGCAAAGACGCCGATGGAAGTGTACACATCGGTGAGCAGGTGCCAGGCGTCGGCAACCAGGGCAGGCGATTCGGTTTTCTTAGCCACCCGCATGAGCATCCTGGAGACAAAAAAGTTAACTGCGGCGGAACCACCCATCACCACAGCCCCCAGGCCCAGGAACTGGACTTCCGCCTCCGTATGGAGCTTGGGCACGGCACTGGCGATGATCATGACAGCCGCCACGGCAATTAAAAGCGCCTCGACAATTCCGGCCATGTTTTCAAATTTGCCGTGGCCATAGCGGTGCCGTTCGTCGGCTGGTTTCGATGCCTCCCGCACGGAAAAAAACGCGATCAGCGCGGCCACCAGGTCCAGACTGGAATGGATGGCCTCCGAAATCACACTGATCGAATTCATGGAAATCCCCGCGGTCAGCTTGACTATGGTCAGCACCGTGTTGGATAAAACCGAGATCCGGGCCGCCTTTATTTTTTCATTCATTATAAAATCATCCTCTACTGAACTCAGCCTCTGCGAGGTCCTGGAAAGCGCCGGGATATACAGCTTGATCGAGGTTGTCTCCACCCAGTAAAAAGTATTCTCATTACCCCGAAAAGAAAAAATTCCCGGGGTTCATCGATCCGCCGATGAATTCCCACGGGTTGCATTTCGCTTGTCCGGAGCTGTGACCGCCCCGTCGCTTTGACAATCAGTATAACACAAGACGATCCGTCAGGCAACCGGCGGCCAGGCCTGTTTATAAAATAACCGTTTGACATTCCTATGATTCAAGAATTAGAATACAGGTAACCGTATTTCCACTCTGGGATTAAGTGTGGCTCCAAACTAAAAACGCCCTCGTTTTTCAGCGAGGGCTTCCCTTACCGCTCTCCGCTCCACGGCAAATTAACCTCTCTATGAAAAAACGAAAAGGCAAAACCGGCTCATTATTACAAGCATTCCTTTCAGACTCCGCTGCAAATGCTGAAATCCTGCCTATAATGTCGATTCGCAAGGTCCGGAACGGTTTATTTTAATAAAGAAGGTGGTTCAATGCTACCGGTAAAAGTCAGGGAAATCGTTTACGATATCAACATGAACCCCGTCGTGCTGCTGGTGGACGACGAGGCCGAAAAAGCTCTGCCCATCTGGGTGGGTCCCTTTGAGGCCCATGCTATCGCCCTGTCCCTGCAGGGGCTTCATTTGGAACGTCCGCTCACCCATGACCTTTTAAAGGGCGTCTGTGACCGGCTGGAGGCCAAACTTTCCATGGTGGTGATCAATGATGTGCGGGAAGGCACCTATTACGCCGAACTGCACATGTGGCACCAAAACCGGAATCTGGTCATCGACTCCCGCCCGAGCGACGCCATCGCCCTGGCCCTGCGCTCGGAAACACCGATTTATTTAAGCGACAAGGTCGCGGGCGAGTCTGTATCGTTTCAGGAACTTTTGAGTGCAGAGCAGCGGGAGGAAATGGCGAGACTCCTGCAATCCGGCCCGGCAGGCGATAAAAAGTCACTGCATTAAACCGGCGGGCGGCATTCCCGGCCGGTCTAATGCAGTGACGTCCGCGTCTATATTGGTGCGGGCAAAAGGCAGCGTCAGCACTTCTTCTTCGACGGGGCGAATATTCGGGTCGGGGATTTTCTCCTCTTCTTCCTGGCATTGAATGCATCTCGTGGTTGAAGGAATCGCCTCCAGGCGCTCAAGACCGATCTTTTTGCCGCAAATATCGCAGCAGCCGTAGGCGCCGTCCTTTATTCTCTGCAAAGCCTGGTCCACTGCGGCAAGAGCAATGAGGGACTGCTCCCGCAAGGCGAAATCCTTGCTTCGTTCAAAAACCTCCGAACCGATATCGGCAGGGTGGTTGTCGCAAGTGGACAATTCGCCGGTAGAGTCTTTCAGCGAAATGCCCAAACTGTCCTCTTCCATGAAGTCCACGATCCCGGTCAGTTCCTCCCTCTCGTCGAGAAGGCGTTGTTTGAAGCGTTCCAACTGCCATTTTTCCATGTTTTTGCCCGGCGCCCATCGCCCGGCGCTTGACAGCGCCGGCGGGAGCCGGGCCATTCACCTCCCTTTTGTCACGTTAGATCACGCCGGCGGGCGGCGCCGGGGAAAATCAGGGGCCTAACTTCAATTGCACCATCCGCACGATTTCAGCAATGAAATCGCCGACCAGGGGCAGGTTCAGCCTGACCAGCATTTGCAAAAAATACAGCACGACCGCCCCTAATATCGTAAATCCGACCGCGATGCCGGCCCCCCGGCCCAGCCCGGCCAGGAAGTTAAGGTATAAAAGACGCCTGGGATTGTCAAGCAGCTTGACATATTCGGCCAGCTTCATCTTTTCCATGTTTAAAGCCAGTTCCGTGATTTTATCCGAAAGGGTCCGCAAGAGCCCTTCCTGTTCCCTTGCCAGGTGAACCGCCCCCTGCTTCGACGTCCCGTCCTTTTTCGGGCCCAGGCCCGAGTGCGCGGCTGGATTTGCCGGCATTAGCTTACCCGAAAAAGGTGGAAAAAAAACAGCGGCGCGGGGTTCTTTCCCCCGCGCCGCCTTGAATTTATACCTTTACGGCCCCCGGCCGCCCCTTTCGCTCCATCATCTTCAAGTCGTACCAGAGAGGACTGGCATTGCAGATGGAGGAGTAGGCCCCGCTGACCACGCCGATCAAGAGGGCCAGCACCAGGGTTTGCACAGTAGACCCGCCCAGGACGAGAAGCGCCACCAGCACAAAGATAACCGTGAGGACCGTGTTGATGGACCGGGCCATGGTCTGCCAGAGACTTCTGTTGATCAGGTCATCCAGAGACTCGCCTTTTTGCTTGTTCAGCATGTTCTCGCGGATCCGGTCGAAGATAACGATGGTGTCGTTAATCGAGTAACCGATGATGGTCAGGATGGCGGCCACGAAGGCGCTGTCCACCTCCAGCCGGAAGATGGAGAACACCCCGAGCACGACGAAAGCGTCGTGCAGCAGGGCCACAACGGCCGCGACGCCCTGTTTGAACTCAAAGCGCCAGGTAATGTAAATAACCATCAGCACGGACGCCACGCCCAGCGCCGCCAGGGCTTTGAATATCAGCTCCCGGCCGATCACCGGGCCGACCCGCTCGCTGCGCAGCACGGTCACACCGCCGGGTATTTCATTCAGTGCGCTAACAAGCCCGGCGTTTTCATCCTCGGTCAGTTCCCTGGTTCTTACGAGAAAGTCCGTTTCGTCGCTTTTCTGAATGGAAGCACCTTCCAGGCCATGTTGCCCGAGCACGCCCCGGACCTGCTCAATTGCGGCCGGCTGATTGAACCTGAGATCCAAAAGGCTGCCGCCGGTAAAATCGATACCCAGAGTTAAACCCTGTCCAAAAAGAGAAATAATCCCTGGGATAACCACCAAAATCGACAGGGTGTACCAGATCTTCCTCAGTTTGATGAAGTGAAAAGGCATCCGGTCTCTCAGTCTCATTTTGTTCCCCCCTATGCCCCGTAAAGCTTGATGTTCCGCACCAGATTGCTGCCGGCCACCAGGTGTAAAAACCACCTGGTCATGGTGATGGCTGTAAACATGCTGGCCAGGATACCGATGGAGAGCGTGACGGCAAATCCCTTGATTGGCCCGGTGCCGAAGTAGTACAACACGGCGGCGGCAATTAAGGTGGTGACGTTGGAGTCCAATATGGCCACGAAAGCGCGTTTAAAACCGGCGTCGATGGCGGAGCGGAGCGTCTTGCCGGCCCACAGCTCCTCCCGCAGGCGCTCGAAGATGATCACGTTGGCGTCCACGGCGATGCCCATGGACAGCAGGAATCCGGCGATCCCGGGCAGCGTCATGGTGACGTGGAGCGCGGCGAACACCGCCAGCACCAGGAGGGCGTAAATAATCAGGGCAAAGCAGGCCACCAGGCCCGGCACCCGGTAATAGGCGATCATGAAGAGCAGGACGACGGCCAGACCGGCCACGCCGGCTTTAATGGATTTGTCCAGAGAGTCCGAGCCCAGGGTCGGCCCCACGGTACGTTTTTCCATCACGTCCAGCTTGACCGGCAGGGCGCCGGAACGGAGCAGGATGGCGATGTTGTGGGCTTCTTCCAGCGACTGGTAACCGGTGATGCGCGCCTTGCCGTTGGGTATCTTCTCATTCACCACCGGCGCCTGGAGAATCTGGCCGTCAAGCAGGATGGCGATCCGCTTGCCCACGTTGGCCCCGGTCACATCGGAAAATGCCCTGGCCCCGTCCGGAGTCATTTCCAGGTTTACCTCCACCTGTCCGCTGGCCGGGTCTTTGGCCTCGGTGGCGTCCTTCAGCTGACGCCCGGTCAGCACGGTGGCGCCGTCCTCGGTCTGGAACTCCAGGTAGGCGGTCTTGATCAGGGTGCGCACCGCCTCGTCGGGGTCCTTCACACCGGCCAGTTCAACGATGATCCGCCGCTGGCCCTGCGGTTGGATGATGGGCTCGGTGACACCGAACGCGTTGACGCGGTTTTCAATGATGGCCATGGCCTGTTTGACCTTTTCCGGCGTCACCGGCGCCTCCGGCGTATCCTTGGCCTCCAAAACCACGTGTACCCCCCCCTGCAGGTCAAGGCCCTGCCGGATGGACTTGGCAAAGGGGAGCCACTTTACATTCGGGAAAACGGGCTGCACGGCTAAAACGGCAACGGCAACCACCAGCAGGACAATGCCCGCCAGTTTCAAGATTTTGTCCCACTTCATGACGTCCTATTCCCCCTCTTGCTTCAAAAAAAAATAACGGCTACAGCAGCTTGGCTCCGTTTACCACCAGTTCAAAATTGCATTTTAGAAAGGCCGCCGCCCGCCGGCACATGACCATCCGGCTTAAAAAGATCTCGAAGTATTCCATCACCGGACAGATGTCGATGTCGATGGTCAGTTCCATGGTAATGGCCCGTTTGTCGTCGGCAACCCAGAGAAAGGAGTGTTCCACCGCGTAGTTCACCCGGTCGTGAATATCGAAGGTGGCGAAGTCGGGGTTGCGCACCCGGGAACGGTGCACATCAGACTTGTCCCCCACGATCAGGGCTGCCGCCACACTGTTCACCGCGTGGCCGTAATTCTCCTCGTGGTTGGCGATGGCTGAAATCACCGTGGCGATCTCATCGGGGTGCATCCCCATCTGCAGCAGGATGGGATAGGCGATCACCGCGCCGGAAATGCCGTGGTCGTTCCGGCTGACCACGTTGCCGATGTCGTGCATGTAACCGGCAATGGCCGCCAGCTCCACCTGCCGCGGCGGATGGCCCAACCGTTCCAGAACATTCTTGGCGATGCTGGAGACCAGGTTGACGTGGCGGTAGCTGTGCTCGGTAAAGCCCATCACGCCGAGGTACTTGTTTCCCTTACGGATAAACGCGTCCACAACCGGATCTTTTTTGATGTCTTCAAGGGTGATCATGGTCCGCTATACTCCCCCAAAACGACCTCGCACCGGATAAAAAGAGCAAACTGCAAGGGCCTAATCCAGTGCATGTCTATTCCTTCTCCCTTTCGTCCAGCTCTTTTTTGGTGACCTGCGAAATGGATGATTTTAATAGCTCAATGCGGACGTTGTCGGCCACGCGCAGCACAAAGGTATTCTCTTTGACCTTGACGATGGTGCCGAGTATGCCACCGACGGTAATTACCGAATCATCCACCTTAAGGCTTTTGAGCAGCTCCTGGTGTTTCTTCTGACGCTGCTGCTGGGGCCGAATCATCAGAAAATACAGAATGGCAAACAGGGCGACTATGTACAGCAGAGAGACAATTTGTGGATTATTGAACACATCCTGACCTCCTTTCTCAACCTTTCTCAGCTATAGTAAATTCGTCCCGTCCCCGAAAACTCCTTCTTTTCAAAGCAACTTTCAATGTTTTTATACTTTTTGGTATTCATGTAAAAATTTCCTGGCAAAATCAATCATTCTTTCTTCCCGAACGGCTTGCCTGATTTCTTCCATCAAGCTCAAAACAAAATGCAGGTTATGGATGGTGGTGAGCCGGATCCCGAGGACTTCGCCGGCTTTAATCAGGTGCCGGACGTAGGCCCTGGTGTAATGGCGGCACGTATAGCAGCCGCACTCCGGGTCAAGCGGGGTAAAATCCCGCGCGTACTCGGCATTGCGCACGATCAGCTTGCCGCGGCGGGTCAGGACCGTTCCGTTCCGGGCAATCCGGGTCGGCAGCACGCAGTCGAACATGTCGACACCCCGCGCCACGCCTTCCACCAGGCAGTCGGGCGAACCCACCCCCATCAAGTAACGGGGCTTGTCCACGGGTAAAAGCGGGACCGTGTGATCGAGCATCTCGTACATCAGTTCTTTCGGTTCGCCCACACTAAGGCCCCCGATGGCATAGCCGGGAAAACCGAAATCCACCAGCTCCGCCGCGCTAGCGCGGCGGAGGTCGGGGTAAACGCCCCCCTGGACGATGCCGAAAACAGCCTGGTCCTCCCGCCGGTGGGCCGCCAGGCAGCGCCCGGCCCACCGGGTGGTGCGCGAAAGGGCTTCTTGCGCGTATTCGCGGCTGCACGGGTACGGCGCACACTCGTCAAAGGCCATGGCGATGTCGGACCCCAGGGCCATCTGCGCCTCCATGGCCTTCTCCGGGCTGAAAAAATGTTCGCTGCCGTCAATGTGGGAGCGAAAGGTCACCCCCTCCTCCGACACCCGGCGCAGGGGGCCCAGGCTGAAAACCTGAAACCCGCCGCTGTCGGTCAGGATCGGCCCGTCCCAGTGCATAAAGCGGTGCAGCCCGCCGGCATCCCGGACCAGTTCACAGCCCGGGCGCAAGTAGAGGTGATAGGTGTTGCTCAAAACAATCCGGCCGCCAGCCTCCCGCACTTCTTCCGGCGTCATGGTCTTGACCGTCGCCTGCGTGCCCACCGGCATGAAGACGGGAGTTTCCACTGTTCCGTGGGGCGTTGAAAGCAGCCCGAGCCGGGCGCGGCAGTGGGGATCTGTTTTTGTAACCGTGTAGCTGAAGGCCATTTCATTCCTCCGCACCTACAACAAATATTTCCCATTGCACCATTTTTCATGCGAAAACCAAGGTTTCACTCGTTCCAACCAAAAATTTCTGTCGAACGAAGGCGTCCGGCCGGACGGCCGACACCAACCGGTTTTTAGCGGCGCCTTCAGCCCCCCTGGAATATAAGTGAGCCTTGGGTTCGGAAGGGGTTATAACCCCTTCCGAACCCTTAGAGCGAACTTAGTTCGAGCTTTACAGCCTGTTGATCCCCGACCTTCGAGGACGGGGTCTTGCAGGCTGTTAGCGAGATAAAGAATGCATCTTTAGATGATCAACATCGCGTCGCCGAAGCTGAAAAACCGGTAGCGCTGACGTACAGCCTCCCGGTAGGCGGCCAGGATCTTTTCCCGCCCGGCCAGCGCGGCAACCATCATGATCAGGGTTGACTTCGGCAGGTGAAAATTGGTAACCAGGGCATCCACCACCTTAAACCGGTAGCCGGGGTAAATGAATATTCCGGTCCACCCGGAACCGGGGCTCACCCGTCCGTCATCCCGGGCCGCGCTCTCCAGGCAGCGGGTCGCAGTGGTGCCGACGGCAACCACCCGCCCGCCCCGGCGCCGCGTTTCAGCGATAACACGGGCAGTCTCTGCACTGATCTGATAGTACTCTTCGTGCATCCGGTGCTGGCGGATATCTTCCGCCTGTACCGGCCGGAAGGTGCCCAGTCCCACGTGCAGAAGAAGCGGCGCGATCACAACGCCCATGGAGCGGATCCGGTCCAGTAAATCCGGCGTAAAGTGAAGCCCGGCGGTGGGAGCGGCGGCCGACCCGTCCTGCCGGGCGTAGACAGTCTGGTAGCGGCCTCTGTCCGCGAGAGGCTTTTTGATGTAGGGAGGCAGCGGCGTCGAGCCAACCCTCTCCAGCGCCTCTTCAAAAGGGCCATCGAATGAGAACTCCACCAGCCGGCCGCCAAAATCCGTTTTTTCCAGCACTGCGCATTCCAAAAGGCCGCCGCCGAAGGTTATTCTCGTACCCGCGGGGACCCGCCGGCCCGGCCGGACCAGGGCTTCCCACCGCCGCAGGTCCTTTCGGGTCAGGAGGAGCACCTCCACCTGGGCGCCGGCGCCGGCTTTTTGCCCGATCAGCCGCGCCGGGATCACCCTGGTGTCGTTGATAAGCAGCGCATCCCCGGGAGTCAAGTATTCGACCAGGTCCTTAAAAGTGCGGTGGCCGACTTCCGCACGGTCTTTGCGGACGACCATCATCCTCGACTCGTCGCGCCGCTCAAGCGGCTCCTGGGCAATCAACGCTTCCGGAAGTTCATAGTCGAATTCGCTTAGGTTCAACTTGTTTCCTCTTTGTTTTTTTTCGCCGCCGGCCCGCCCCTGTTTTACCGGCCGCGGCCGTAGTCGGGAGCCAGGCGGATCCCTGTGTAATAGTATTGCAAGATGTCCTGGTAGTTATAACCTTCCCGCGCCATGCCGCCGGCCCCATACTGGGACATTCCCAGCCCGTGTCCCCAGCCGCTGCCTTTGATCGTCACGGTGGAGAGCTTGTTATCTTTACCGAAGACCTCTTTAATGGCAAAGGGAGCGGCCTTCAGACCCAGGGCGATGCGCACACTGTCGGCGTTGGCGATCTCTTCCCGGAGAGGCTTGCCGTCCTGACCGGTTCCGCTGACGGCGATTTTCTCGATCCGCGCGCCGGACACGGTCCGGGCCAGTTCCTTAACACCTGTAACCGTTTTAAACTTGAATCCCTTCTCACTCAATTGATCTTTCAGCTGTTCGGCCGAGTAGACAACTTCCCAGTTGTAATAGCGGTCGTTTTTGTCGTAGGGGTCGGCCTTCCAGCGGATATACGGCAGCGGCTCACGCCATACGTCCTCGCTGTTTTCGGTATTTCCGCCGCTGCACGAGTGGAAGAAAGCGTTGACCAGGGAACCGCGGCTCAACATCACCATCCCCCCGGTTTCTTCCACCGCCTTGCCGGTAACCGGTGTTTCGGCGTCATAACCGCCGTAGACCTGGCTATACTGGTCGCTGAACACGTTATACATGTTGCCCCGGGTCACCTCAGCCTGCCGCAGGGCGTAGTTGCGGGCGGCCACCGCCTGCGCCTTCAAGGCCTCCAGAGGCCAGGAGGCGGGCATTTCACAGGGCACCACCCCGCGCAGGTATTCTTCAATATTCAGGCTGTTGACGGCGGCCAGCTTTCCGTTTTCCGGGCGGATTTCCAAATTCCCGCGATAGCGGACATAGCCCGTCCCGTTATGCAACGAAAAAAGAGACGGCCCCCCGGTTTTACCGGAAAGAGAAGCGGTTCCGGACGCACCCCGGGCAACCGTTTCAGCCCCGCCATCCAGGCCGGCCCTTTTGCCGGCCGCGCTGACCGCCACCAAACCAGCGGCGGAATTCATCTCTGCTTTTTTGCCGCTCCCATTCAGGATGACCGCTTGAAAGGCCCCTTCCTGGATCAGCACACCCTGGCTGAAAGGCCCCAAATTTTCCGGCGAGCCCTGCCTTTGCAGTACAATCCGCCCGCCGGCAAGAGAAACTTGAACGATTTCGCCCCGCCCCAAAGTCGTTATGGTCCGGTCATTTGACCGGTCAATCAACTGGTAAGTGCCGTCGGTTTGAAAAGAAATTCTTTCGGCCTGCCGCACCAGGGCCACCCGGATCGTGCCGGGGGCGGCCGTGGCGGCCACGGCGGGCGGGGCCAGGCAGAACAGGATGACTATGCCTGCCAGAAAGCGGAACAGCGTCACCAAACCATTCACGAGTATAACCTCCCTGGATTAAATAAGCCATGGGAGTAAAACTTCAACAAAGAACGCCACAATCCTGCCGCTTTTTTATCTTATTTCCAAGGCCCCCACTTCTATAGGTGTGGGCCTTAAGCTTTTTACTTCAGGTGGAGTAGAATCTCCACCTGAAGTCCCGATGTTTAGCACAAGCTAAACGAGTTCACTTTTCCGGAGCTTGCACAAGAAGCATTTCAGGTAGACGGGCCCCGGGTCATCCGCCGCGCGATTCTACCGGCGCAGGAACAGGTTGAGCAGCACCGTCAACAGAAGGCTGAGGACGATGCTGATGACAACCGGGAAGTAAAAGCTGAAGTTTCCCCTCTGGATGAAGATATCACCGGGCAGGCGCCCCAGGCCGAAGAGCTTGTCCCCGGCCATCATCAGGCCGCCCAGCGCCACTATGCAAAGGCCGCCTAGAAAAATCATCTTGCCGAAAGACGCCATTACTTTTCCACCCCTTTTTTCACGGGTTTCGCGGGCCGGCAAAAGCGTTCCTTTTCGCTGAAAATGCAGCCGCAGTACTGCTGGCGGTACAGGCCGAGTTCCCTGGAACGGGCCGCGGCGTCCCGGTAGCCCGGCCGGAAGTCCCGGTAGTAAAAAGGCACCCCGTATTTTTCCCCCTGGGCCTCGCCGGTTTCCCGGATCAGGTCGTGTTTCTGGAAGGGACTGACCAGGAGGGTGGTGCTGAAACAATCAAAGCCTCCCTTTTTGGCCGCCCGGGCCGACTGCTCCAGGCGCATGGCGTAGCAGAACCGGCAGCGCACGGCCTCCCGGTGCGCCACCTCGCGCAAAAATTCTTCCAGGCGGTAGTCGTCGTCGATGATCATCCTGAGGCCGATCCGGCCGGCGTGTTCCTCCAGGGCGTCCCTGCGTTTGACAAACTCGGTATAGGGGTGAATATTCGGGTTAAAAAAATAACCGTGCAGCGCCACGCCCTGCTCGCGGAGAAAATCCACCGGGTAAATCGAGCAGGGAGCGCAGCAGGTATGCAGCAACATTTTCACGGCTTCACTTCCCAAAAACCAGTATTTCCGACCAGTTCATTTTTCGATTAAGCGACCCGTTAAAACAGCCATGTATTCACGATGGCCTCAGTCCCACAAGGCTGACTGCCCGCCCTCATTCTTCTCCGGCAGGCCCAGGTGGCGGTAGGCAAGCCGGGTGGTGACGCGGCCGCGGGGGGTGCGGGCCAGCATACCGAGCTGGAGCAGGTAGGGCTCGTATACGTCTTCCACGGTTTCCGGCTCTTCCCCGGCCGCCGCGGCCAGGGTGTCCAGACCCACCGGGCCCCCCCTGAACTTTGTGATGATGGTGGACAGGAGCCGGCGGTCGGTGTGGTCAAGCCCGAGGTGATCCACACCCATAAAGTTAAGCGCTTCTTCGGCCAGAGCAGGTGTGATCACCCCGTCGCCCCGCACTTGGGCGTAGTCACGCACCCTTTTCAGGAGCCGGTTGGCAACCCTGGGCGTGCCCCTGGCACGTCGGGCGATCTCATAGTTTCCCTCCGGGGTGGCCTCCACCCCGAGAATGCGCGCCGCCCGCTCGACGATCAGCACCAGCTCCGCGGGTGTATAATACTCCAGCCGGCTGACCACGCCGAAACGATCCCGCAGCGGCGATGTCAGCAGGCCGGCCCTGGTGGTGGCCCCGATCAGGGTGAATTGGGGCAGTTCCAGCCGCAAGGAGCGGGCGCCCGGCCCTTTGCCAATAATGATATCCAGCGCGTAATCTTCCATGGCCGGGTACAGCACTTCTTCAACCGCCCGGTTCAACCGGTGGATTTCGTCGATGAACAGGAAGTCTTGCGGCGCCAGGTTGGTCAGAATGGCAGCCAGATCACCCGGCCGCTCAATGGCCGGGCCGGAGGTGACCCGGATGCCGGCGCCCATTTCGTTGGCGATGATGTTGGCCAAGGTGGTCTTCCCCAGGCCGGGCGGCCCGAAGAGGAGGACGTGGTCCAGCGCCTCCTCCCGGCCCCGCGCCGCCTGGACAAAAATGGATATGGCTTCCTTTACTTTTTCCTGGCCGATGTATTCCGCCAGGCGGCGGGGACGCAGCCCCGGTTCCGCTTCGCCGTCCTCGATCCGCACCGAACCGGTAACCACACGCTCATCCGTCATTTGCTAAACACCTCAAACGTAAAAACTCCCGGCCCCATCAGGCCTGCCCGGCCAGGATGGCGAGCGAGGCCTTGACCAGTTCCGACGCCGGCGGCGCCTCCGTGAACCGGCCGGCGGCCCGTTTTACCGCCTTCAGTGCTTCCGGCGGTGAATAGCCCAGCGTCTCCAGAGCGGCCACAGCATCCGCTTCCACCCCTCCGGCAGTCTCCCCGCCCGGGTCCACGGACAGCCCGGCGGGAAGTTTGTCCTTCAATTCCAGCACGATCCGGCCGGCGGTCTTTTTCCCCACCCCGGGAACACGGGTCAGGGCAACCAGGTCTTCAACGGTGATCACCCGGACCAGCTCCGGAGGCGGGTAAATGGACAAAACCGCCAGCGCCCCCCGGGGACCCACGCCGGTTACGTTTAATAATTTTAAAAAAAAGTCCCGTTCCTCTTTGGATGAAAAACCATACAGCTGCAGGGCGTCCTCCCGGACGAGCAGGTGGGTGTGCAGCAGCAGCTCCTCACCCGGTGACGGCAGGCGGGATAAAAGGGACAGCGGCACATGCACCCGGTAACCGATTCCGCCCGTCTCCACCAGGACAGACCCGCTCTCCACAACTGCCAGCTTACCTCTTAAAAATGCGTACATCCTTAATCCCTCGCTCCGGACATATGGGCATGGCAGATGGCGACCGCCAGGGCATCGGCCACATCGTCGGGGGAAGGCGCCGACGCCATGCCCAGAATCGATTTAACCATAAACTGAACCTGCTTTTTGTCGGCCCGCCCGTAACCGGTGACCGCCTGCTTGACCTGCAGGGGGGTGTATTCAAAAACCGGCAGGCCGGCGTTGGCTCCGGCCAGCATGACCACACCCCGGGCATGCCCAACGGCCAGGGCCGTACGGACATTCTTATTGAAGAAAAGTTCCTCCACGGCCAGGCAGGCCGGTTTTTCAACATCAATGAGCCGGCACAATTCCCCGTACAGCACCCGGAGACGGGAGGCCAGGGGTTGTTCGGGTGTTGTCCGGATACAACTGCAGACACGCAGCTCAAAGCGGTTTCCCAAAAAATGCACAAGGCCGTACCCTGTGATCGCCGTGCCCGGATCAACACCCATTACAAGCAAAAAAATCCCCTCTTCGAATTCATTATCTGCCTGTGACTAACAGGCTGTGCCACTCCGCCATGGTAGATAATTAAATGTACCCTGTGTTCGTCTCTGAGATATCATGCGTTATCACATTGAAATAATAAAGGACCGCAGCCCCGTTGGCCAAAACCTCTATCTCGGCGCCCCCCTCACCCACATCGGCAATAAAATTAGTGACATTGACAAGGGTCTTTTTCCAGTTGGCTGTTTCGTTAACATGAAAAATAGCTTTCAACTTTTCCATCTTAAACTCCTCCTTTTCTATCTAGCTTTGTTCGTCCAGGTTTTCCAGGGCGGCGTTAAGGGTATCTTCACCGGCAAACTCAAGTTCGCCGCGAAGCTTTTCCCCGGCGTCACCGGCAAGTGCTGAAAATTCCATGGCCTGTTGCAGCTTGAGCTGCATTGCGGGGTTAAAACGCTCCAGGGGAAGGTCCGTTTCAACTCGCAGCAGCTTGCTGTTACAGCCAAGCGGCCCCTGGTAAACAGCCAACATGCCGTGGTAAACCCCCAGATGGCGGTAGGCAGCGTGGGCCGGGCAAAATTCATCAATTTTTCGGGTCATCCGCAAACCCCGCAGCGGGTCAAGAGACAGCTGCCAGCCGTCATCCGCCGGGTATCTGGCCGCCAGCTCATCCATGGAAAGGCCGTTCAACTCCCGGGGCAAGACGCCCCGGTCCACTTCCTCCAGGTCGCCGCAAAGGAACTGTTTTTGGCTTACAAAGTGGTCTGGCCGGCCGGGGCCGCCACCGGTCATCCCAAAGTGCCGCCAGGTGGTTTGAGCAGGCTTCAGGTCCGGCAAATTCGAAAACAGCGCATAAAACCCCAGCAAGCAAATTAAAAAAAGCGCAACCGCCGCCAACCACTTGTTTCGAAGGCTCATCCCTTTTATCCTCCGCCGGAAAATGATTTTAATCTATTTTTTCCATTTGCGGGCAAAGTTAATCATATCCGCCTTCTCCGGACCGGTTCTACTCCACGGGTTTTTGCAACGATGCGTAATCTTGTCATTAGCTTGCTGCGTTTAAATGGTGTGAAATATATTGCTTCAGCCTTACGGAAACTTAGCTGGAATGCTGAGCGTGCATTGGAACTGATTGGTGTCTAATCATATAAAGTGACTTTGACGTGGTCCTGCCCTTCATGCTTCAACTTATTGCCTGTTGGCATTGCTTTATCAATTACCCTGGGAAGCAGGGGGACGTTGGAAGCAGGGGGACGTTCTTTATGCTTCCTTTACTGTATTCTGTGTGTTGTCTGGTATAATGGAAGAAAACCGGAAAGCGTGATGACACATGGCAAGACAAGCAAGGCAACGATGTGAGAACGGGGTTTACCACATCGTGATGAGAGGAATCAACCGTCAGGACATCTTCTACGACGAAGATGACTACCAGCGTTTTCTGGGAACTCTTGGCCGGTGAAGACTGACAAGTTTGAAGTGTATGGATATTGCCTGATGAGTAATCATCTCCTTGTGGCTTTTGTTGCTAACCCGGTTATCACCTTCTTGGTAAATAATTAAGGGCTGAGAAGATAAAGGTATATTCTGACGGCATATTTTAGTTTTGATTAAATAGTTTACTGCGTACAAGAAGTAGCGGATTTTTATTTTCATCATAACGTCATTACCTACAAAGTAATTTTGCCGGGCCAGGGGTTTTTTTGAGCAGTAGACCAGATTTTACTGATATAATTCAGGGCAAAATAGTTCTGCGCCAGGTGAATCCAATGACAACCGTGTTTATTTAAAATAAGTCTTTCCTCATCTTCTGATCCGATGAAGCCAAATGCCTTGGCTAACTTCAGCATTAGGCCAAAATCAGCGTAAATATCCTTGCCGTACAATTTTTTATATTTATCAACCGGTACAGCTGTTTCATAGAGCCGCCAGTAAAGCCAGAAGATCTTTTCCATCTGACTGCTTACCTTCATTTCCAGAGCGATTGGTTTTCTTTGAGCAACCGTATTGATGTATTCGGGCACAGAAAAGACATTGAAATAGAAACCTTCCCCGGTATAACTCCCTGCACTTGGACCAAAACCTATATAATAATCCCTTGTAACAGAGGAATAAGGCGTTGTCCCGGTTTTACCAAATGACCAGACGGATGACCGGGTGTATCCGTTTCTTTCCAAGAAATCATGAATCAGATAATACATATTCCTTCTGACACGATGACGAGGCATCTTTAAATTTCTGAAATTATTATATCTGGCAATAGTGCTGTAAGGAAATGTAAAGAGCGGATAGCAAGTAATCTGGTCGGGGGAAAGTTCTACCGCTTTTTGCAAATCATGTAGCAGTTGGGGGAGTTTCTGCCGGGCGAAGGCAAAAATCAAATCAATATTTAAGGTATCGAAATGGTAGTACTTAAGAAAGTTGACAGCATCTATTGCTGTTTGGACGGTATATTTTCTCCCGATTGAATCAAGATTTTCTTGTTGGAAACTTTGAACGCCGAGGCTTACATAGTTAATTCCCATATCTTTCATTATTTTAACCTTGTCTTGAGTAAGATCGTCTGGAGTAGTTTCTATGCCGACCGGTCCGTCAAAATTGAAACTTTCTTTTACCTCTTTGATTATTGTCCCCAGATCGTCAATCATCAGAGTGGGGGTTCCTCCGCCGATATAAAGAGAGGTAAATTTATTTCCCCCGATTTCCTCACCGTATCTTTTAATCTCCAAAATAAGAGCGGATTTAAATTTTTGGGACAATTCCTTATTGTAGGATATCTTATAGTAAGGGCAATAAGGACACATGCTTTTACAAAAGGGAATGTGTATGTAGAATCCAACCTCTTTTCCATTTAAATTTAGCTGCTCTTCTTTAAATGGATAAAAGGTATATTCATCATTTTTTTTTGATAAGATTGATCTTATGAATTTTAAGATCATATTAAACACACCTATCATCCTGTAATTTGAAATACAGTTCTGCCATAATATCATCATTCAGGCGAAAGATATAGTCGGTACGGTTCTCCCTGACTTCCAGTACGGGCAGGACGGTGGGGATCACCCCTACAATCCTGGCGGTATCCAGACCAAATATCTTCAACGTTTTATCAACGTTTTATCTTTGAAGGTTTCGGGAATTATACGGACACAATAAATAATTGCTGAGAAGGCAACAAACCATGGAACCGCATTGACAAGCCATCCTTTTGGAAGTTAAAATCTTGTCAGCTTCCATCAAAGAAACTTGGCCGCACACTGAATTCACTCAGGACCGGTTCGAAGATACTACTACCATGTATCGAGAAAAGAAGATAAGTATTGTTCCCCGTAATTCTCCGCGTAATTCCCCGAATATAACAAATAAAGTGAGTCAGAGAACCGTCCCCTGACTCACTACAGATCGAAGTTTGCGTATACATTCTGGATATCGTCGTGTTCTTCCAGGGCATCCATCAAGCGCAGCATCTGCTCGGCCTCCGGCCCGGACAATTTGACCTCCGTCTGCGGGAGCATGGTCACCTCGGCCTCCTCAATCTTCACCCCGCCTTGCTCCAGCGCCTCCTTCACCCCGGCCAGTTCCCCGGGTGTCGCAGTCACTTCATAGGTGTCCTCTTCCGACTTAAAATCCTCCGCCCCCGCGTCAAGCGCCAGCAGCATCAGAGCATCCTCCTCCAGGGCGCTTTCGCTCTTGTCGATCACAATCAGCCCCTTTTTCTCAAACATCCAGGCAACACAACCAGTTTCGCCCAGGTTGCCCCCGAACCTTGCAAAAAGGTGCCTGATTTCACCGGCGGTGCGGTTGCGGTTGTCGGTCATGATGTCCAGCAGGACCGCAACCCCGCCCGGCCCGTAGCCTTCATAACTGATCTCCTCGTAATTGCCGCCACCCAATTCACCCGCCCCTTTTTGCACGGCGCGCATGATGTTGTCGTTGGGAATGTTGGCTTCCTTTGCCCGCTGGATGGCCGCTTTCAACCGGATGTTGTTGTCTGGGTCGCCGCCCCCCTGCCTGGCGGCGATAATAATCTCCCGCGCCAACCGGGTAAACACTTTTCCCCGCTGCGCGTCCACCTTTGCCTTTTTCCGTTTAATTGTGGCCCATTTCGAGTGTCCGGACATGATGCCGCCCTCCCTTACCTGATCTTAAAGTGAATGAAACCAAAAAAGCGCCAAGCGCTTATGATGACCGGCCACATTTTGGGGCGAGGCGGCGCGAACTAAAAGGGGGGCAAAAGAGGCATCCTTTTTTTGTGCTCGCTGCGCCTGGACAGCCCTTCAATAATACTCCTGGCCCCCGGGCTGCAATCGCCGGCCAAAATACAGCGGTCCAGTTCATCGTAAGTTACCCCCATCTCCATCTCGTCGTTTTGGTCAGCCCAAAGGCCGGCTGTTGGGCGCCGCTGAATGATTTTGTCGGGAACGCCGAGATGTTTGGCCATCTCCCGCACCTCGGTCTTAACCAGGTTGCCGATGGGCAGGAGATCAACCCCGCCGTCCCCGTACTTTGTAAAGTAACCCGCGGTGATTTCGCTCTTGTTCGAAGTTCCGACAACAAGCGCTTTGCGGCGCGCCGCAAAAAAATACAGGGTCGTCATGCGCAGGCGGGGCTTGATATTCGCAATCGTAAGATCTTTTTTATCCGGGTCGTAAGACTCGCCGGTCAGGGTGCGCACGAACAATGCAAAGATATCATCCAAAACCACTTTTTCGGCCGGTATGCCGAGCGTTTCGGCAACCAGCCGGGCGTCCAGAGCATCATCGGGGTCGCTGTAGCACGGCATGATCACGCCAAAGGTACTGTCCGGACAGACCTTCTTGCTTAATGCCGCCGTAAGCGCCGAGTCGATCCCGCCGCTTAAGCCGACCACCAGCCCCCTGGCTTCCGCTTCTTCCACTCTCGCCTGAAGCCATTGGATTATTTTTTCAGCCCGTTCCTGTACCTGCAAAAAGATCCCTCCGAAAAGAATGTCATCTTTTTCATATTACCACATCCTCAAAACCCGTGCAAATGCAAAAAATAAGACAAGATTTTAACGGGGGAATGATCGCCCCGTCTCACCTGGAAGCCCCGCACCGCCAGCCGGCCCCTAGCAAGCAAGAACCGTCCCCGCTTGCGTGTGCGGAAGAGTGAAGGAAAAGCGGCTTCCTTCCCCGGGATTGCTTTGCGCCCAGATTTTCCCCCCGTGGGCCTCGACCAGACCCTTTGCGATGGCCAGACCCAGCCCGGCGCCGCCACCGGAACGGGAGCGCGAGTGGTCGGTCCGGTAAAACCTTTCAAAGATATTGGTCAGTTCCCCCGGTTCAATACCAGCGCCGGTATCCCGCACAGAAAACGTGATCTCCCGGTCATCTTGCCGGGCGGAGAGTTCAATTCTCCCTCCTTCCGGAGTATAACGCAGCGCGTTACCAAGCAGATTTAAAAGCACCTGGACGATTTTGTCCTCGTCAACAGACAAAACTACCGGGGTTTGCGGCAGGTCGGCGGAGAAGTGAATCCTCCGGTTTTGAGCCTCCCCGGAAAAAGGGATCATCACCCTGTCCAGCAGTTCTTCCAGCTTCACCGGACAGCGGTTCAGGCGCAGTTCGCCCGCCTCGGCAAGGCTTAAGTCCTGCATATCATTGACCAGGCGCGATATTCGCACGACCTCGTCATGTAAAGACATGATCATTTCGGAGGACGGCTGCACCACACCCTCCTGCAGAGACTCCAGATTGCCCCTGAGGATGGCCAGGGGCGTTCTCAATTCATGGGCCGTATCGGCAATCAGGTTGCGCCTGAGTTTTTCGTTGCGTTCCAGGCTTTCAGCCATGTGGTTGAAAGAATGAGCCACTTCCCCGATTTCGTCCCGCGATAAAACCTGAACGCGGCAGGCCAGATCACGGGCCGACAGGCGGCGGGCGGCGTCAGACAGAGAACGCAAAGGACCGGTTAAACGCCGGGAAATTACAATGCCGAGGAGTAGGGCCAGGAGCGAGGCCGTGAGCCCGGCCCAAACCGCGGCATTCGTCACGGAACGCAGGAATTCCTGCTCCCACTGACCCTGGAGCGGGTTTACTGAAAGCAGCGTCCCCACTTTCTTTCCTTCCACTTCAATGGGAAAGGCATTTTGCGGAGACACTTCCGGAACCGCTTGCCCCAGGTAGGATGAATTCGTTCCCGCAACCACCATCCCCTTTTCGTCAGCCAGAAGCAGGTTCCCCGCTCCCCCGCCCATAAACCCCATGCCCATCCCCTGGCCCATCATCCTCCAGCGGCCGGGCGCCGGTTCCTGGCCATCCGGGTTGCGGCCGCCCGCCGGCCCGCCCGCTCCAAACCGGCCGTATCCCTGACCGGAGGCCCGGTACGGCGAATGATCAAAAAAGGACTGGACCCCGCTCCAACTGCCTTTCTCCCGGTAATAGTCCGCCAGGTCCGCCTGCAGCCGCTGGTTGCGGTAGGTCAGGTTTCTCTCAACGTATAAATCGAATGAATCCCCGACGGCTTTCACGGCCAGCACGGCTGTCACCGTGGTGGCGAGTAAGGCCAACGCAACCATAAACACGGTTAATTTAATCCCAAGTCTCATTTTTCGCCCTCTTTCACGGTTTGTGTGGATGCTTTCAGCTGTTAAATCGATAACCGGTACCGTAAACCGTATGGATATAATCGGGATTGGCCGGATCTGGTTCAATTTTTTTGCGCAAGTTGCTGACGTGAGTGTCAATTGATCGCTCATATCCTTCGTAGGTATAGCTAAAAGCCGCGTCCAAAAGCTGCAGCCGGCTGTATACACGGCCGGGGTTTCCTGCGAGAACACTTAAAATCTTAAATTCCGTCGGGGTCAGGTCAATTTTCTTACCCTTGACCTTTACCTCACGCCCGTCCAGATCCACTTCCATTTCTTTTATCTTGATGAACTCATTGCGTGTCGAGGTCCCCGCAGCGGTCCGCCGTAAGACCGCCTTGATTCTCGCCACCAGTTCCCGCAAACTAAAAGGCTTGGTCATATAATCATCGGCGCCGAGTTCCAAACCCAGAAGCTTGTCCAATTCTTCGGTTTTGGCCGTGAGCATGATCACCGGCGTATTGCCTGACTGCCGAATCGATTTGCAGACATCCAGACCGCTTGTGCCCGGCATCATCCAGTCCAACACGACCAGGTCCGGCCGCTCTTTTTGGTGCAGCTCGATCGCTTTGACGCCATCCCCGGCCTCAACAACCGCAAAGCCCTCATTGACGAGATAGTTTCGCACCATTTCCCTGAGCTTTTCTTCATCGTCAACGACAAGTATTTTAAGTGTCATTCAGACGATCCTCCTTTTATTTTAAAGACATTTCCCTGCGGAAATGGTAAAATAGACATTGATGATCTCTTGTCTCCTATATTATAAACCAGATTTTAAAACTTTGTCAGGTTAAGTATAATGGGCTTGCTGAAGGGAATTATCAACCGGCCGGAGAGTGAACTTGTTTGGCTTACGCTAAACATCGTGGCTTCAGGTAGAGATTCTACTCCACCTGAAGTAAAAAACTTAAAACCATCCACTTATAGAAGTGGGGGTATTGGAAATAAGATAAATAAGAGGTTGAAAGGCCTGATCATGATGGTGCCAATTTTTCGAATGGTTTTATTGTTCGCCGCCTTTGCATCCATTGCTTTCGGCGCCTGGCGGGGAGAGGCCGGGGAAGTGCTGTCCAAGGCGATCAACCTGTGCCTGGAGTGCATCGGCATTGGCTGATTTAAAACGCCGGCTTGTCCAGGCGGCATCGGCCATAAGCTTCAACAGTTACGCGGAAGGATTCAAGCAGGGAACCATCTACAGGGGAAACCTGAAGCAGTTCTGCCTGCCGGTTTTAAATTGTTATTCCTGCCCGGGGGCGGTCGGGGCCTGCCCCATTGGTTCCCTCCAGGCAGTGGCAGGGGGCATCGCATTTCAATTTTCCTTTTACGTGGCCGGTTTTTTGATGTTGGTGGGCGTGTTGGCGGGAAGAATGGCCTGTGGATGGCTTTGCCCGTTTGGCCTTTTACAAGAGCTGTTGCACCGCATTCCTTCACCCAAATTTGTTTTGCCGCCCTGGACGCGTTACATAAAATATTTCGTCCTGATCTTGCCGGTATTGCTGCTGCCGGCGCTGGCCACCGATGCTTTCGGCATCGGTGTGCCGTATTTCTGCAAGTGGCTCTGCCCGGCAGGCACACTGGAGGCCGCTGTTCCTCTCTCCCTCACAAACGCCGGCATCCGCGAGGCACTGGGGGGGCTCTTTCACTGGCGGCTGACCTGGTTGCTCCTGGTGCTGGCCTTCACGGTGGCGGTTCATCGCGGCTTTTGCCAAACCCTCTGCCCCCTGGGAGCTGTCTACTCTTTATTTAACCGGTTCAGTTTTTTCCGGATCGAGCTGGACCGCAGCCGCTGCAATCAATGCGGCCGCTGTGCTGAAGTTTGTTATCTCCATCTGCCCGCCGTGGCCGGGCCAAACCATCCCGAGTGCATCCGCTGCCTGAAGTGCGTCAACAGCTGCCTCACCGGAGCCATGCAATGGGAAATTCAATTCGAAGGGAAAAAGAAGGAGGCGCCGTTCCATGTTTAAGCTTAACTACTTGCTTGTATTTATATTGATGCTCACAATCTTATCCGGCTGTGCCGGAAACAAGCCCCAACCGGAACCAGGCCGGCAGCAGGCAGCTTCTGAAACAGACAGCCGGCCGGCGCAGACAAAAGACCAGCCCGCACCGGAAAACCAGGGCGCCCAAAGTCCCCCGTTGGTCCAGCGGCCGGCTGCGGACGAGCCACAGGTGCAGGAACCACCTCCGTCGCCCTCCGCCGCTCCTCAGCAAAACTATTCCCTGCAGGTAGGGGATCTCTTTCCCCCGTTCACACTGGCCGACCTGAACGGAAATAAAACTGAGTCGGCTGGCTTGTTTGCCGGGAACAAAGTTACACTGGTAAATTTTTGGGCCACCTTTTGCGGTCCCTGCATCAAGGAGATGCCCGAACTGGAAGAACTGAGAAAAAAATATAGCGGTCAAAACCTCGGGATGGCCGGGATTGTTCTGGATTCAAACAAGGCCTCAACGGCCATTGATTTGGCTGCCCGGATCGGGACCGGCTACCCGCACCTGCTGGATGACGGCCGCTTCGCAGCGAAAATTTTCGCGGTGCCGCAAACCCTGCTGGTGGACAGCGACGGCAAAATCCTGGTATCGGTAACCGGGGCGCGCAGCCTGCAGGAGTTCAGCCGGATGGTAGAGCCTTATTTGAAATGATGCGCCCAAAGGGCAAGAGCCAAATTCCGGCTATTTTGACAAGTTACCAGAACTTCCACCAGGGTTTCTTCATGCCGGTCCTGTTTCCCCGCCAGTCGGCTATCCACTCCTCATCTGAATTGTTGTCGGCGAAACACCGCTGTCCGGCCGCCGGTTTCGCGTCAGCAGGATCACGACTGGCCTGGTTTGCAGCCGTTTTATACTCAATAATCTGACCCTTAACAATTCTGCCAACGACAAGACGGTGTTTTTCGGTTCTCTGTTTCAAAGTCGTCACCCCCGGGAATACCTTCTGTGCCGGTAGTTCCAGTTCCTTCCATGACGGAAAGATCATCAAAAATATTTTTTCAACCTGTCGCGTGCAAAATAAACGAGCCCGGCAAGCCGGAAGAGAAAAAGAGGGGATCGAGAAGACACGTGCTGGATTTTCTGATATCGCAAACCGATTACATGCTTTTTTTAGAAGGTTTGGCCTTACTGACCATGGGGATTGTCTGTCATTTTGTTTTAGAAAGAGGGAAAGATCAGAAACTTCCATGGGCCTGGCTCGGCTGGTTCGGCATTGTCTTCGGCACTTCCAGATGGATTGACATGGTTTCCTTTGCCCTGGGAAACCAACAGCTGATTTCAGCCAACCGGTTGACCGCAAGCACATTAATCTTTTTTCTTCTGATCGAATTTGCCCGCACCGGCTCAACCGGCTGGAAACCCGGCCGTTGGATTTACATCCCTTTGCTTGCAATCGTGCTTCTGGGGGGAAACTCCAGTTGGCAAGAGCTTGCACTTGCTGCCGGACTGTTCCCCGTCGCTGCCGGAGGGCTGTGGTCGGCTTTGGTTATCTGGCGGGCAGCAAAAACAGAAATCAGGGGGAAGCGACCTCTGAACTTACTAGCGGTTTCGCTGGGTGTATTTACCATTGCCAGCGTCATGTCTTCGTCATTGGACAGTTTAAAATTCGTTGCAACGGGGAGCGCCGGGCATTTTTTCACCAGCGCCGCGGCGCTCCTGCACCTTTTGGCCGATTTTCTCGCTTTTACCGTTCTTTCAGCGGTTTGGGCCTGCGCAGAGACACTGCTTAAAGATGATGACGCCATAAAGGCAGACGAAGAGAGCAGAAAAAAGCTCGTCCGGATTACGCGGGCATTATCTTTGATCATTTTGCTCCTCGGCTGGATTGCCACTGAAGCAAGGGGACGGCTGGCTGACGCCGATCTCAGGCAGAATATGCTTTCCCGTGCCGTCCTGGCAGCCACAGCCATCGATCCGGAACGGGTGAAGGGACTTGCCGGCTCACCGGAAGACAAAGGAAAACCGGACTTCGAGTACCTGCGCAGCCGGCTGGCGGCAATTCATTCAACCAGCCATCTCTACCGCTTCACCTATTTGTTTGGATTAAGGGACGGCCGGGTGGTGTTCCTGGGCGATGCAGAACCGGAAGATTCACCGGACTATTCGCCGCCGGGCCAGATATACGTCGAGGCGTCCCAAAAGCTAATCGACTCTTTTACCGGCGGGACTCCTTTTATTGAAGGACCGATCACCGACCGCTGGGGCATTTGGGTTTCCAGCCACGCTCCAATTTTCGACAGCGTGGACGGCCATGTCGTCGCCCTTCTGGGCATGGACATCAGCGCTTTGGATTGGCCCTCTAAAATTGCCGCCTACCGGCTGGCCATCATTTTCGCTACGCTGATTTTATTGCTGGCGGCCTTGTTCTTTGCATCAATGCTGCTCAATAAGGAAATGGCCTTGCGGAGCGCGGCTTCTGAAAAACGCTTCCGGACGATTTTTGAGAGTGCGGCGGAAGGCATTATCATATTCGAAATTGAAACCGGCCAAATCCTCCATTTTAACCCGTTTGTTACAAAATGGCTCGGTTATGAATACCGCGACGAAAATCTTGACCTGATGGTCGGTGATCTCTTCGGCCCCTGGTTGAAAGACATCCAGGAAAAGAGCAGTCAGTCCCCTGACCAGCCCTTAGGCCAAATCACCGAGGTGCAGTGCCGTAAGAAAGACGGTACACTGGTTGACGCGGCAGTGACGGGAACGGCCTTGAAATTCCGGGAAAAGGACTGCATCCTCATCTTTGCCCGGGATATTACTGAAAGAAAACGGATTAAGGAACAACTGCAGCACCTGGCTACCCATGACTCCTTAACCAACATCCCCAACCGCTACTTCCTGGAGGAGACCTTGAAGAGGGTTATAGCAAAAGCAAAGCGAGGGGGGGAGAGCGCGCTTCTCCTCCTCGACCTGGACAATTTTAAACTTGTCAATGACTCTCTCGGCCACGCGGCGGGCGATGAGCTTCTGAATACGCTGGTTAAAACTTTAAGGTGTAACCTGCGTGAGGGAGACCTGCTGGCCCGGCTGGGCGGCGACGAGTTCGCGGTACTGCTGGAGGGGACGACGGTCAAAGAGGCGGAGCTGGTGGCTGAAAAGCTGCGCCGGGTGATTGAAGAGGAAGAACTCCCCCTGGTCATGCACGGAGCCAGCTTTTATTTAAGCCTCAGCATTGGTCTTGTGATGATCGACGGAACCCTGGACTTTCAAAAACTCCTTTCCCGCGCAGACACGGCTTTATACGCAGCCAAGGATGCGGGCCGAAACAAGGTAGTCATTGCCCGGCCTGATGAGAACGTAAAGGCCAGACTGACTGAAACCAACCACCTGCTGTCATTGATCAAGGGCGCCCTTAAAGAAAACCGTTTTGTCCTCCACTTTCAGCCGGTGGTTGGAATTTCCGACAGCGTCATCAAGCATTACGAAACCCTGGTGCGCATAAGGGACGTAAGCGGGAGTCTGATCGACCCGTGCAATTTTATTCCCACCGCCGAGCGCTTTGGCCTGATGCCCAAGATTGACCGCTGGGTGGTTCAGTCAGCTTTAAAAAGACTGAAGGATAACTCAGCGATTAAGCTTTTTGTCAACATTGCCGGAATTAGCCTGGGCGATGAAACCCTGCTGGACATCATCGAGGTGAGCATCCGCAATAGCGCCATCGATCCTGCCCGGCTCGGTTTTGAGATAACGGAGGCCGCCGTGGTAAAAGACCAGGAGCGGGCGGAGCAATGGATCAGGCGAATTAAAAACCTGGGCTGCGGCTTTGCGCTGGCCGACTTCGGAATTGGCTTTTCGTCCTTCTCTTACCTCCGCATGCTGCCTGTTGATTATTTCAAGATTGACGGCGCCTTTGCGCAGAACCTGGATTCGGAGCCGACCCACCAGGTCTTGATCCAGGCCATGAATACAGTAGCCCATGCCCTTGGCAAAAAAACCGTCGTGGAGTATATTGAGACTGAGAGTTCTTTAAAGCTCTTACAAGAGATGAATATTGACTGCGGCCAGGGTTATTTCCTGGGCAGGCCCGCCCCTTTCCCCAAAGGCTGAAAAAATTAATAATTTTGTTAGATAATATTAATCTGCCTTGCATATAATTAAGCTCGCCGGACAATGTATAATAAACCTTAGTACCCAAATAAAGGAGTTGAGCGCATTGATTGAGATTAAAGACAACATCTACTGGGTGGGCGTAAAAGATTGGGAAATTAAGCGGTTTCACGGTGAGGAATATTCCACCCACCGGGGTTCCACTTATAATTCTTACCTGGTCAAGGACAAAAAGATCGCTCTGGTGGATACGGTTTGGACCCCCTTTCACGAAGGATTTGTGGAGGATTTAGAACAAGGGATCGGCTTAAAGAACATCAGTTTAATTGTCGTCAACCACACGGAACAGGACCATGCCGGAAGCCTTGCCTACCTGATGGGAAAAATACCGGGTACGCCCATTTACTGCACCAAAAACGGGGCCATGATGATTAAAAAGCATTTTCATCAGGACTGGAACTTTCATGTCGTCAAGACCGGTGACAGCGTGGACCTGGGGGAGAAAAAACTGGTCTTCGTGGAAGCGCCGATGCTCCACTGGCCCGATTCAATGCTCACCTATGTGGCGGGCGCGAATGTACTGCTCTCCAATGACGCTTTCGGGCAGCATTATGTGTCCAAGTCCATGTATAACGATCAGGTTGATCAGGGTGAATTATATCAGGAAGCGATCAAGTACTACGCCAACATCCTGACCCCCTTCAGCCGGCTGGTCAAAGCGAAAATCAAAGAATTAGCGGGACTGAATTTAACCATTGAGATGATTGCGCCCAGCCACGGCATCATCTGGAGGGACAACCCCATGCAAATAGTAGAACAATATGACCGCTGGGCCAGTGATTACCAGGAAGGAACGGTGGTCGTCCTGTACGACACCATGTGGGGCGCGACCAAAAAAATGGCCCTTTCCATAGCCCGGGGGCTGGAAAATAAGGGAATTGGCGTTAAGCTTCTGAACTCCGGAAAAAGCGACAAGAACGACCTGATTACGGAAGTGTTCAAGTCCCGGGGAGTGATCGTGGGCAGTTCAACGATCAATAAGGGCATTCTGAATTCCACGGCCGCAATTTTAGAAATGATCAAGGGGCTGCAATTTAAAGGGAAAATAGGGGCGGCCTTCGGGTCGTACGGGTGGAGTGGTGAATCCGTAAAAATTATCGAGGCAGGGCTGAAGGAAGCAGGCATTGAAGTTGTCAGCGAAGGCATAAAAATACAGTACGATCCCACACCCGATGACCTCAAGCTATCCGAAGCCTTCGGGGAAGCTTTTGCCGCCAAAATGCAGCCGTTTTAAAAGTTTTCAGCAGTTGACTTCCAGCGCCTTCTCCTGTAATTGTCCCGGCGCATCCGCACCATTTTTCCCGAACAAACATAAGATGGTTAAAGACATCGCGCCTTTTATTCTTATTGAAAGGAAGGGGAAAAATGGCGGCTTACACGGTGAAAACCGGAGATACTTTATTTAGCATTGCCAGACGCCTGGGAACAACAGTTGAAACGCTGATCCGGCTGAATAATATAACTAATCCCGATTTGCTCTACATCGGCCAGGTACTGAACGTACCGGACGGAGCCACGGGGGGGAACACGGGTGGGGATACCGGGGACGGGAGCCAACCGCAGGCGAGCCGCCGGTTCGGCGGGTTTCGCTATGCTCTCGGCACCAATAAAGCGGTTTACCGCCCGGGACAACCGGTGGTGTTGACGCTTGTCAAAACCAATCTGACAGACTCCCCGATCACGTTGCGTTACCCAACCGGCCAGCGCTTTGATTTCATCGTTCGCAACCGGGAAGGGCGGGTCGTGTGGCGCTGGTCCCGGGGCCAGTTTTTCACCCAGCAAACCGGGAGAGAAATCGTCCGTCCCAGGCAAAGCCAGGTTTTCGCTGCAACCTGGGATCAGCGAAGAAACGACGGGCAGCTGGTTAATCCCGGCCCGTTTACAGTCGAAGGGATTAACGTCGCTGAAAGGCTCCGGGATTTCAGCATTAACACGTCTTTCGCCATCAGTGGCTCTGCGCCGCCGCCCGGTCCGGAGCCGGGCCCGTCACCCTGCCCGCGGAATAACATCCTGGTCAACTCCGGTTTTGAAGAATGGCCCAACCGAAATGAGCCGCCGCCCGGTTGGAACGGAAGCAACATCTTCCGCTCTACCGCTTCCCGGCGAGGCAACTACGCCGCCGAGATGGGCGCGGTAAGCAACGAAAGGGCCGTCCTGACCCAGAGGGTACCCATCGACGCGCTGCGCATATACGATTTGAGCTGGTGGGCCAGGGAAAACGCCCTGCTCGGCGGCGTTTCCAGGTATGTGCTGACCGCGGAGATCGTCTACTACGACGCTGCCGGGCAGTTCGCCGGCCGGACCGAACCGCGGTTTTCCCAGGAGACCATTCCCGACGGCAGTTACATCAGGCTCTCTTTTTCCACCGGCCGGGTTCCCGCCGGGACTCGAACCGCGGAAGTCCGGCTCATTTTTGAGCCGTCCGCCGCCAACAACAGCACCGTAAAAATTGAAGACGTGGAACTTCGCTGCATCCTCTGAAAACACGGAACGCGCCAAACATTGTCCTCGAAGCCCGCCTTCACAGATAGGCGGGCTTCGTTCTTTGCGTTTTATTTCCCGAAACTTTTATTTTTTAGGTCTTAAATTTGCTCGTAAAACATGATACAATATATATTAACAAAAAATTAACATGTATTTAATATAATCTTAACAACGGGCTGAATTAAAAATGCGCTGAAAGGAGGTGGGCCGGTTTGTTGTGGATTGAAGCGCTGCTTGGCTTTTTAGGCGGCATGGGCCTTCTTCTTTATGGCATCCATATCATGAGTGAGGGGCTGCAGAAGATTGCCGGTGAAAGGCTCAGACTCATTTTAAGCAAGTTGACTTATAACCGGTTCACCGGGATGTTTGTGGGCGCCGCCGTAACCATCCTCTTCCAGAGCAGCACGGCGACAACGGTGATTTTGGTCGGCCTGACCAGCGCCTCGATCATTACCCTGCGGCAAACGCTCGGGGTCATCCTCGGCGCGGATATAGGCACGACCGTCACCGCCCAGCTGATCGCCCTGAGAGTAACCGAAATCGCCCTGCCCATCGTAGGGATCGGCGCGACAATTATATTTTTCAGCAAACGGGACAAATACCGCCGCTTCGGTCAGGCTTTTCTCGGGTTCGGCCTCCTTTTCCTGGGCCTGAAAATCATGGCCGACAGCATGCAGCCCCTGCGGGATGAACCGGTTTTCCGCCAAATGCTGATGAGCGCCGCCGACCAGCCCTTCCTGGCCATCGCCTGCGCGGCCCTGTTTACATTTCTGGTCCACAGCAGCGCGGCAGCCATCGGTTTAATCATGGTTTTGGCCATGCAGGACCTGGTGTCCCTTAATTCAACCATTTACCTGCTGCTTGGCGCCAACATCGGCACCTCATTCACCGCGGTGATTTCCAGCCTGGGCTCAACGCGGGAGGCCCAGCGCGTGGCCACGGCCCACCTGCTGTTCAAGGTAACCGGCGTATTGTTGGTCTTGCCGCTGGTGACTCCCCTTTCGAATCTCGTAACCAGCTTTACTGTGTCACCTGGTTATCAGGTGGCCATCATTCACACCTTGTTCAACATCGGGATCGCAGCCTTATTTATTCCATTCACCGGCCATTTTGCCGTTTTCCTGAACAAAATTGTCCCTGACCAAAAAATGCCGGAAAGCCCTTATACAATTAAATACCTGGACGAAAAAATGCTCTGCACACCCGCCATCGCCATCGGACTGGCAGAAAAGGAAATCTTCCACATTTGCGAACATGTCCTGGAAATGACCGAAAACATTATCGACGTTTTCGATAAGCACGACTTGCCTTTACTCAATAAAGTCGTGCTGCAGGAAGAATACGTGGATGTTTTATGCAAGGCGGCGACCGGTTACCTGACCAACATCCTGCGCCAGCCCATCGCACGGAAGGAATTCAACCGGTGCTTCGGCTTCATGCATATCGTAAACGATCTCGAACACATCGGCGACATCATTGAAAAAGACATCTCCTACCTGGCCCAGCGTAAAATCACGAGCAACTGCATGTTTTCCGAAGATGGCTGGGATGAATTGTCGATCATGCATCAAAGGGTATGCGAACTGATGACCATGGCGGCCGCCGCGTTTATCTCCAACGACACGGAAATGGCCCGCCACGCGATCAGACTTCAGCCTGAGATCACCAAAATGGAACGCCAGTTGAGGGAATTGCACATCCACCGGCTCCGGATGGGCACCCATGATTCCGAGCAAAGCAGTTCGCTTCATCTTGATTTAATCAACTCATTTTTACGCATCAGCGAGCACGTCCGCAATATATGCGGTGAAATTGCCGCCCAAAGCAGCGAAACGGGAGCGGCATCCGAACAGACGTCAGCCAAGGTCAAATCGAACGACCCGGTGACGACATAAGCATCCTTGCCGAATTGGACAAAAAACCCGCCTGGCCGGCTGGCCGGAGCGGGCTTTTTACATTTCCGCCCAGCGCGGCACAGGCAATCTTCCACCCTGCCGAAGGAACGCCGGTCTTTCTGCCGCGCAACGACAGAAATTACTTGCCGAGGTCTTCTTCCTTCTTGCCGGCGTCCGGGAAGAACAGGGACTCTCCGTATTTATCCCGGTCGAACTCCCCGATCAGCTGCTGGGTCTCCGGAGCCACCATGAAGTCTACAAAGGCTTTCGCGCCGTCTTGGTTAACCTTGCTGAATTTCTCCGGGTTAACTTGCATGACGTGATAGATGTTCAGGAGTGTCTTGTCCCCCTGCGCCAAAATATCCAGCTTCAGATTCTTTTTCTGGACCATATAGGTTGCCCTGTCGGTCAGGGTATAGCCCTGCTTTTCGTTCGCTATATTCAAAGTCTGTCCCATCCCGGACCCGCTCGACTGGTACCAGGCGCCTTCCGGCTTGATGCCGGCCGCGGCCCAGATTTCCTTTTCTTTTTTATGGGTACCGGATTCATCCCCGCGGGAAATAAAAGCGGCTTTCTTCCCGGCTATCTTTTGGAAGGCGTCCAGTGTCCCGGTTCCCTTGATTCCCGCGGGGTCGCCGGCGGGACCGACCAGGATAAAGTCGTTATGCATCACGAGCTGATAATTGATTCCCACTCCGCTGTCGACAAGTTCCTTTTCACTTTTGGGAGCGTGGACCAAAAGGACGTCGGCCTCCCCTTTTTTACCCATTTCCAGGGCGGCGCCGGTGCCGACGGCGACGGTCTTCACTCTATACCCGGTTTTTTCCTCAAATTTCGGCACCAGCAGCGCCAGCAGCCCGCTGTCCTGGGTGCTGGTGGTGGTGGAGAGGATCACATCTTTGTTCTGTGGCGCCTGACCGGCCTGCTGCGGTTGCCGGGGCTTGCCGCAGCCCTGCACGAGAGCAAGAATAGCGACGCCTGCCGCAATGATGACCAGCCACGCAATTTTTTTTGTTTTCACGATCATTTTCCTCCTGACAATTTCTGTTTCTTCTCAACTGGTTTATTTATCTCCCGCAAAAACAAACAAGCTTTGTCCCGTGCAAAAGGACAAAGCTTTACGGCAGCATAAAGCCATGTTCTCTCCTTTCCACAACGGGAGGCACAGCGGTTTCCCAGTGTACCCTGACGGCCCGGCAACCTTAGATTGAAGGTTGCCGGGCTCGGAGATATTTTCTTGATTCTCCTCTAAAGTTAAAAATCCTGCAGACAAAAAAAATTTATCTGACTGCCAAGACCCCCACTTCTATAAGCTGAATCATTAAAGCCCCATGGTTTGCTGACCATGAGGCTGAATCATTGGTGGCTAAAAAGGCAAATGTTGTGTGCTTTTCTGCTCTAAGCCGACTGAGTGCTGTTCTTGTTGCTCTTTTGCCTTTCGTGCTTGTTCAGCAGCCTCTTGCGGAGCCGCAGGTTTTTCGGCGTGACTTCAAGCAGTTCGTCCGCCCCGATGTACTCCAGGGCTTCCTCCAGGCTGAACAGCCTCGGTTCTTCCAGGCGCAGGGCGGCCTCGGCGGTGCTGGAGCGGATGTTGGTCAGGTGTTTTTTCTTGCAGACGTTGACCTCAAGGTCCTGTTCCCGGGAGTGCTCCCCCACCACCATCCCTTCATAAACCCTGGCGCCGGGCGTGATGAACAGGACTCCCCGGTCCTGCACGGAGTGCAGCCCGTACGTGTTGGCCTCACCGTTCTCAAAGGCGATCAGCACGCCCTGGTAGCGCCCCTTGATGTCACCCTTGTAAGGTTCGTAGCCCAGGAAGAGATGGCTCATCACCCCGTGGCCCCTGGTCTCGGAGAGAAGCTGGGAGCGCAGCCCGATCAGCCCTCTGGCCGGGATCTTGAACTCCAGCCGCGACTGATCCGGGCCCAGGGCGGTCATGTTCACCATTTCCCCTTTTCTGGCCCCGATAACCTCCATTACCGCTCCCATCCTTTCCTCCGGAATATCCACCATCAAGAGTTCAACCGGTTCCATCAGCTGCCCGGCGTCCCACCGGGTAATCACCTCCGGCTTGGAGACTTGCATCTCAAATCCTTCCCGGCGCATCGACTCGATCAGGATGGACAGGTGCAGTTCCCCCCGGCCGCATACCCGGAAGGAATCCGGGCTGTCGGTTTCCTCCACCCGCAGGCTGACGTTTCGCTCCATCTCTTTGAAAAGCCGGGTCCGGAGATGGCGGGAAGTAAGATACTTGCCGTCCTGGCCGGCAAAAGGGCTGTCGTTGACCATAAAGTTCATCTTCAGGGTCGGTTCATCCACCGTGATCGGCGCCAGCTGCTCCGGCTGATCCTTGCAGGCCACGGTTTCACCGATGGCGATATCCACAATACCGGAAAAGGCCACGATTTCCCCGCAGGGGGCCGACTCTACCGCCACCCGCTCCAGGCCCTCAAAGACATAAAGCGCCCCGATGCGGCCCGGCCGCAGTTCTCCGCCGTGCGCGATGACGCTCACCGCCTGGCCGGTGGAAATCCGGCCGCGGATGACGCGGCCCAAGCCCACGCGCCCCACGAAGTTGTCGTACTCTGTGTTGTTCACCAGCAATTGGGCCGGCCCCTCAATATCCCCGGCCGGGGCGGGAATTTGCTCGATGATTGTCTCGAACAAAGGCCGCATGTTTTGCCCCGGAACTGCAGTGTCGGTGGTGGCGGTCCCCTCTTTGGCCGAGGTGTAGACGACGGGAAAGTCCAGCTGCTTCCCATCCGCGCCCAGGTCGATGAAAAGCTCCAGCACCTCATCCACGACCTCTGTGGATCGGGCGTCGGCCCGGTCCATCTTGTTGATCACCACAATCGGCTTCAAGTTCAGCTGCAGGGCCTTGCGCAGGACGAACCGGGTCTGGGGCATGGCGCCCTCGAAGGCGTCGACTAAAAGCAGGACACCGTCCACCATTTTTAAAACCCGCTCCACCTCTCCCCCGAAATCGGAATGTCCTGGAGTATCAACGATATTGATCTTGGCGCCGCCAAAGCGCACCGATGTATTTTTGGCCAGAATGGTGATGCCGCGCTCCTTTTCCAGGTCATTTGAGTCCATGACCCGCTCGGCCACACGCTGGTTTTCCCGGAAGACGCCGCTCTGCCGGAGCAGGGCGTCCACCAGGGTGGTTTTACCGTGATCCACGTGGGCAATAATAGCAATATTCTTGAACATATTTCCGGACATTATGAATAAGTCCCCCTTCCGAACCTCATCAGTATACCAGGTTTGGGACGGCGAAACAATGGCGGTTTGTGTTAACGGGCTGATCAAAGACAAACTCCACCGCGCTTTTCGCGGTGGAGCACAGCTTTCTCCATCCACCTGAACATTAAAAAAGCAGAACCCTCCCGTGCGCCATCAAATATTAAAATGGTCGTAGCCGCCGCGCAAAAGAGGCTTAATTCCGTCCTCTGCATCAAGGAGAAGGCCTTCTTCGGCCGGAGTTATTTCACCCACCCGGTAAACCGTCACCCCAATCTGCAGGAGGGCTTCCCGGACCGTATCCCCGGCGGCCGGGGCGGCCGTAAAGACCAGTTCGAAATCCTCCCCGCCGAACAGCGCCCAATGCAAAGGATCAAGGCCGGCCACAGCGGCCACTTCCCGGACGCGGTCATCGACGGGAACGTCCACGGCCCGGATCCGGCAGCCCGTACCGCTCGCCCCGCAAATCTCGTGCATTTCCGAAGCAAGTCCGTCGCTGATGTCGTCCATGGCGCTGATACCGCAGCCGGCCAGGGTCTGCCCCGCCGCCAGGCGGGCAACCGGCTCGCTGTGCGCGCCGCGGCAGTGCGCGGCCGCTCCGGTCGAACAGGCGGTGTCCGGGTGGGTGTAAAGATAAAGCCCGGCCGCGGCCGCGCCCAGGCTTCCGGTCACGTAGACGCCGTCACCGGGCCGGGCTCCGGTGCGGTAAACGGCCCGCCCGGCCGCCACATCCCCGAGCAGCGCCACGTTAATCACCAGCCGCTCCGGGCTATGCACCGTATCGCCGCCCACGATGTTGATCCCGTACTCCCGCGCCGCCTCTTTCAAGCCCAGGTAAAGCTCATTTAACTTTTCGACCGCCAGGTCCGGCCGCAGGGCTACCGACACCACGGCATGGCCGGGGCGGCCGCCCATGGCGGCGATGTCGCTGACGTTGACCGCCAGCGCTTTTTTACCGACCTGTTCCGCCGAACAGTAATCGAAGGAAAAGTGCACCCCCTCCACCATCATATCGGTGGTGAAAAGCAGCCAGCGGTCCCCATCCGGTTTCAGAACAGCCGCATCATCCCCGGCGCCCACGATCACCCGGGAGCGGTCATAAACCAGATCACGGGTCAAGAGATCGATCAGGCCAAATTCGCCGATTTCGGACAGTTTCATTTTTCTCAACCTTCATCCTGTATCGCCGCCGCCGGCCGGCGGAGACCGGCCCGGCGGCGCAATGTTTTTATGGTTTCTGCACGGGGCCGGAAAGGCGCCCCAGCATTTCCTGCTCCAGCCCGTAAACCAGGTAGCGGATTTTCTTAAACTCAGCGGCGGCGGAACCGGTCATTTTGCCGAATTCTTCAAGCACCCGGGCCGCTTCCTGCACCCGCTTCAAATTGGCCAGAGCCATCCCGGCGACGTTCGTCCGCGTCCTCTCCCCTTCCGTCCAGGAACCGCCGCCGACGTCCCCCGCCGGATCCCTGGCCTTCACCAGCTCAACAACCCCGCCGGGGATGTTGTCCGACAGGACCGCCAGCCTGTGCCGCAGATCCTTGATTTGGGCGGTAAGGGCGGCGTCCTCCAGAATAAACCGCGCAATTTCCTCCAGCACCCGCAGGCCTTCCCGGGCCCGGTTCAAATTAGCGTCCATCACCCGGTACAGTTCCCGCATTCGAACCATCCTTCCCGCAGTAAAAAAGCCCTTCCGCAAGGGCCCAAAAACAGTTTAAAACGCACAGTTGCCGGCCACTGCCGTCATCCTTTCGGCCCGCGTCCAGTAAAAGCGATCAAGAAACGCCTTGATCTCGTCGATGTCAAATGGTTTGGCGATGCAGCAAAGCGCTCCCCTTTGCACGGCCGCCGACACAGTTTCCTCCGAGCCATAAGCGGTCATAATCACCACCTCGGTTTCCGGCATTAATTCCTTGATCCGGCCCAGGGCTTCAAGCCCGTCCATCAAAGGCATCCGCACGTCCATGAAGACGAGGTCGGGCCGGATTTGACGGACCAGTTCCACGGCCTCCAGTCCGTTTTGGGCAAGGTAAGACTTGTGTTTCACTTCCTTGATCAGGATGTCGAAAAGGTGACGCACACCGGCCTGATCGTCGGCAACAAGTATTTTTAGCGGTTGCCAATCCATATTTTTCAACTTTCTCCCCCTGTTTCTCGACATAAAGTTACACTACATTACATAATATGATAAATCTGTAATATCATGTATGCTGATTTGATTTCGACAAAATGAATGTAATTCCTTCTGAAATTGGATTAATATTTATGGTATATATTTACTGAATATACAGTCTTGCATAACTTACAATTCATATGCCAGCTTCCCGCCGACAAAGACCTTTTCCACCCGGCTGCGGATGTCAAAGGGGTGTCCTGAGAAAATGGCCAGGTCCGCTTCCTTGCCGGGCTCCAGACTGCCCAGGCGGTCCGCCACACCCAGGATGACGGCCGCGTCGATGGTTATAGCCCGCAGGGCTTGCTCTTCCGGCAGGCCGCCTTTCACGGTGAGGGCGGCGGAAGCCGCCAGGTACTGGGTCGGAACAACCGGGTGGTCGGTCATGATGGCGAAGCGAACCCCCTGGTCCGCCAGTGCCCTGGCCGTTTCCAGGGTCAGTCCCTGCATCTCCGGCTTGGCGCGGTTGGTGATAATCGGCCCAAGCACGGCCGTTATGTTCGCCTGAGCCAGATAAGCGGCCACCAGGTGACCTTCGGTACAGTGCTCAATCACCAGGTCGAGGTCGAATTCGCGGGCGATCCGCACCGCGGTCATGATGTCGTCGGCGCGGTGGGCGTGCAGGCGCAGCGGCACTTCCTTTTTTAGCGCCCGGACCACGGCCTCCATTTTCAGGTCCCGGTCAGGCCTCTGGCCCTGTCCGTCGCAAGCGCCGTCCACTTTCCGAAGATAATCCCGCGCCCGGACAAGGGTCTCGCGCAGAATCGCCGCCGATGCCATGCGGGTGGAGGGACTTTTTTTGTCCCTCCCGTAGCTCCGCTTGGGATTTTCTCCGAGCGCCGCTTTCAGCCCCACCGGAAAGCGGACGATCATTTCGTCGATCAGGCTGCCGGCCGTCTTCATGGCCGCCATTTCTCCGCCCAGCACGTTGGCGCTGCCCGGCGCAACGACCACTGTCGTCACGCCTCCGGACAGGGCGTCGCGAAAACCAATGTCGGCCGGATTCACCGCATCGATGACGCGCAGGTGAGGAGTGACCGGATCGGTAATCTCATTGCAGTCGTCCCCTTCTTCGCGGAAGACCTCTTCCACAATGCCCAGGTGGCTGTGGGCGTCGATCAGCCCGGGCACAACCACCCGGCCCGTGGCGTCGATAACAGTATACCCGGGCGGCTTCAGCACACCCGCCAGGACTTCCTTTATTTTGTCTCCCTGCATGATGACCGTGCCCACATCCAGCACAGGACCGGCCATAGTGTACACCCTCCCGCCGCAAATTGCAAACATCCGCACCCTCCCTTTAGATCAATTAAATTACCCGATTCTACGGATCACAGGCTGTACTGAAAATGCATCGCCACAAAAAAATACCGCCTGAAGGGCGAGTTACAGGTCAACCAACCCCAGGCTGATTTCCGCAGCCTGGTTTACCCTGGTCATCATCTCATCGTCCAGGGAAGTGACCTTCTCCATCAGCCTGCTCTTGTCGATGGTGCGAACCTGCTCCAGAAGAATGACCGAATCTTTTTCCAGTCCGCCTGAGCTCGCGTCCATTTCCACGTGGGTCGGCAGCTTGGCCTTGGCGATCTGAGAAGTGATCGCGGCCACGATGGTGGTGGGGCTGTACTGGTTCCCGATGTCGTTCTGGATAATCAGTACCGGCCTGGTGCCGCCCTGCTCGGAACCGACCACCGGACTCAGATCAGCGTAAAAAATGTCTCCCCGGCGGATAATCATGCTTCACTTGACCTCCGCGATGGGTAAGTCGTAAAGACCCGAGGCCTCCACCTCTAAGCGATACTGCTCCAGGGCAAGAGAGAGGTTGATCGCCGCCATTTCCAGATAGCCTATTCTCATTTGATCCCGCAAAGTGCGACGCCTGCACTCGTTGATGTAGAGTTGCATGGCCACCCGGAACAGCTCGCTCCGGTTGAGCTGACCGGCCGCCGCGATGCAGTCCACCTCGGCCAGCAAGGAGTCCGGCAGACTGATCATAATCCTTTTTGAAGACACAGGCGTCCCTCCCACGCGCGGCAAGTCGATCAGACAACACCTCTTATTTTATACACCATAATGCATAATATGTCAATAAAAGAAATAAAAGTATTTAATCCTTTTCCGCGCCGGCGCCTCTTGACAAAGCCACTTTGCCTGTGCGCACCAGCTCCACGATCCCGAAGTCCTCCAGCACCGTGCAGAAGGCGTTGATCTTCCGCTCGTCTCCCAAAATCTCAATGATCATGGTTTCCTTGCCCACGTCGATGATGTTGGCCCGAAATACGCTGACAATGTTCACGATATCGGAGCGCCTGTCCACGCCGGCCTTCACCTTGATCAAGGCCAGTTCGCGGTCCACCGACTCCCCTGAACGCAGCTCGACAATTTTAATCACGTCGACGAGCTTGGACAGCTGTTTCATCACCTGGTCCAGGATGCGCACGTCACCTTTGACCACCAGGGTAATCCGGGTCACGTCTGGTTCCTCGGTGTAGCCGGCCGCGATGCTCTCAATGTTGAACACCCGCCGGCTCAGGAGACCGGAGATCCGCGCCAGTACGCCCGGCTTGTTGACGACCAGGACAGCCAGTGTGTTTCTGTTCATGCTAACCTCCTCAGACCCAATCAGACAGTTTTTTAAATTCTACCACAAATCTGGCGCCTGTCCACCCTGAAATTTTTCAAATGCCGTGCCATATGCGAGTGAACTCGTTCAGCTAAAGCTGACCATCGGGGCTTCAGATGGGGATTCCACCCCATCTGAAGTGAAAAGAGAAACCCCCACTTCTAGAAGCGGGGTTCGGTATGCCGGGGATACACGCCATACGCCAGAGCCAGGGGACGGTGATGAGTTCTTTGACACACCAGGCTCAAAGTTAACCGCTCGTCAATACCCTAGATCAGTGCGGTGGAACCCATTAAATAGCGGTCGCACTCCCGGGCCGCGCCGCGCCCCTCATTGATGGCCCAGGCCACCAGGCTCTGGCCCCTGCGCAGATCACCGGCGGCAAAGACCCCCTTGACGCTGGTGGCAAATTTGCCGTATTCCGCCCGGACGTTGGTGCGCTCGTCCCGCTCGACACCCAACTGGCTCAAGAGGGTGTCTTCCGGACCGAGAAAACCCATGGCAATCAGCACCATCTGAGCGGGCCAGACTTTTTCAGTGCCGGGAACTTCTTTCGGGCCGAAACGTCCCTGCCCGTCTCTGATCCATTCCACTTGAATTGTGTGCACTTCTTTTACATTCCCGTTCTCGTCCCCGGCAAACCGTTTGGTCATCACGCAGTACCGCCGCGGGTCGGCCCCGTAAAGGGCGGCGGCCTCTTCCTGGCCGTAGTCCACCTTGTAAACCAGCGGGAATTGCGGCCAGGGATTGTCGGCCGCGCGCTCCAGGGGCGGCCGGGGCATGATCTCAAGCTGGACGACGCCGCGGCATTTCTGGCGCAGGGCTGTGCCCACGCAGTCCGTGCCGGTGTCGCCGCCGCCGATCACAATCACATCTTTTCCACCGGCGGAAATGTATCCCCCGTCGGCATGCCCGGAATCGAGCAAACTTTTGGTGTTCACCCGTAAAAAGTCAACCGCGAAGTGAATCCCCTTCAGGTTTCGCCCTTTCACCGGCAGGTCGCGGGGTTTGGTGGCCCCGCTGCAGAGCACCACCGCGTCAAACTCCTGGAGCAGCCGGTCAGAGGGAAAATCAAGGCCGACTTCGGTATTGGTGACGAAGGTAACGCCCTCCTCCGCCATCAGATTTATCCGGCGCTGGACAACCCGCTTGTCCAGCTTCATGTTGGGGATACCGTACATTAAAAGCCCGCCGATGCGGTCGGCCCGCTCAAAAACCGTCACCCAGTGGCCGGCCTTGTTCAATTGGTCCGCGCAGGCCAGGCCCGCGGGGCCGGAGCCGACCACAGCCACCTTCTTGCCGGTCCTCCGGGCCGGGGGCCGGGGCGTCATCCACCCCTCGGCAAAACCTTTTTCAATAATGGCGTTTTCTAAATTTTTGGTGGTGACGGGTGAACCGGCCAGGCCGGCGGTACACGCCCCTTCACAGGGGGCCGGGCAGACGCGGCCGGTAAACTCGGGAAAGTTGTTCATTTTCAAGACGCGGCTCAAAGCCTCTTTCCACAGGCCCCGGTAAACCAAATCGTTCCACTCGGGCATCAGGTTGTGGTTGGGACAGCCCGAAACCATCCCGTTGATCAAGATCCCGCTGTGACAGAAAGGCGTGCCGCAGTCCATGCAGCGGGCCGCCTGCGTTTTCAATTTCGCCTCGGGCATCGGATGATGAAACTCGTCCCAGTCACGAATTCTCTCCAAGGGCTCCCTGTCCCGAGGCTGCTCCCGCTGGTATTCCACAAAGCCGGTCGGCTTACCCATGGCTCTACCCCCCAATCAGTATTCGTCGGTTAATTTCCGCTGACCCGGGATTTGTCTTGCGCGTTTTCCTGGAAGGCGGCCATAATCGCCTCATCGCCGCCGAGACCCATCTGGCGCGCCCGCGCAATGGCCTCAACCATGCGCTGATAGTCTTTCGGAATCACCTTAACAAACTTCCGCACTGTTTCATCCCAGTTATTCAAAACCCTCTGGGCGAGCTCGCTCCCGGTAAAGCCCAGATGCCGCTCGATCATCTCTTTGACTTCGCCGATCTCCCCGGGGTTTTTCAGTTTTTCAATGCTTACCATCTCGTAGTTGCAGCGGCCGGGGAAGGTTCCTTCTCCGTCGAGAACATAGGCGATGCCGCCCGACATGCCGGCCGCAAAGTTCCTGCCGGTGGCGCCGAGCACAACCACCCGGCCGCCGGTCATATACTCGCAGGCATGGTCGCCGACCCCCTCCACCACGGCCTGCGCGCCGCTGTTCCGGACGCAGAACCGCTCGCCGGCCACGCCGCGGATATAGGCCTCGCCGGAAGTGGCGCCGTAAAAGGAGACGTTGCCGACAATGATGTTTTCCTCCGGCACGAAGGTGGCTTCAGCCGGGGGGAAGACGATCAACTTACCGCCGGAAAGGCCTTTGCCGAAATAATCATTGGCGTCCCCCTCCATGGTCAGGGTAATTCCTTTCGGGACAAAGGCGCCGAAGCTCTGCCCGGCTGAACCCTGGAAATACAGGCGGACCGTATCGTCTGGCAGCCCCCCGGCGCCGTAACGCCTGGTCACCTCGCTGCCCAGAATGGTCCCTGCCACCCGGTTGGTGTTGCGAATCGGCAGGCGGGCTTCCACCGGCTCTTGCCGCTCCAGGGCCGGCCGGCAAATTTCCAGCAGGACCTGTTTATCCAGGGACTGTTCCAGCCCGTGGTCCTGTTCAACCCGGCAGTATCTTCCGATGCCGGCCGGAACCTCCGGCTGCCGGAGCAGGGCTGAGAGATCCAGCCCCCGGGCTTTCCAGTGGCCGGCGGCGTCGCTGACTGCCAGGGCATCGGTCCGCCCGACCATTTCGTTGATCGTCCGGAAGCCCAGTTCGGCCATGATCTCCCGCATTTCCCGGGCCACAAACTGCATGAAATTGACTACGTGCTGCGGGTCTCCCTTGAAAAGCTTGCGCAGTTCCGGGTTTTGGGTGGCGATGCCGCAGGGGCAGGTGTCCAGGTTGCAGACCCGCATCATGACGCAGCCCAGGACCACCAGGGGGGCCGTGGCAAAACCGTACTCCTCGGCGCCGAGCAGCGTCGCGATGACCACGTCGCGGCCGGTCATCAGCTTGCCGTCGGTTTCCACGACAATCCGGTCGCGCAGGTTGTTCAGCACCAGGGTCTGGTGGGTCTCGGCCACGCCCAGTTCCCAGGGCAGCCCGGCATGGCTGATGCTGGTGCGGGGCGAAGCCCCGGTGCCTCCGTCATAGCCGCTGATCAGCACCACATCGGCCCGGCCCTTGGAGACGCCGGCCGCAATGGTGCCCACGCCGACCTCGGAGACGAGCTTGACGTTAATTCTGGCGTTGGGATTGGCGTTTTTCAAATCGTGGATCAGTTCGGCCAGGTCTTCAATTGAATAAATATCGTGGTGCGGCGGCGGTGAGATCAGGCCGACACCTGCTGTCGTGCCCCTGACCCTGGCGATCCACGGGTACACTTTGCGCCCGGGCAGCTGGCCGCCCTCACCGGGCTTTGCCCCCTGGGCCATCTTAATCTGGATCTCGTCGGCATTGACCAGGTATTCGCTGGTGACGCCGAAGCGACCCGAGGCCACCTGCTTGATGGCGCTGCGCCGGGAGTCGCCGTTCGGATCCGGAATAAAGCGGGCCGGGTCTTCGCCTCCCTCGCCCGTATTGCTCTTGCCGCCGATGCGGTTCATGGCGATGGCCATGGCCTCGTGGGCCTCCTCGCTGATGGAGCCGAAGGACATGGCCCCGGTCTTGAAGCGCCGGCAGATGGCCTCCACCGGTTCCACTTCCTCAATCGGAACGGGCCGGCCATTGGGTTTAAACCTGAAAAAGGAGCGCAGGGTGCTTTTCTGGCCGTCGATTAAAGCTGTGTACTGCTTAAAAAGATTAAAGTCGCCGCTGCGGCAGGCCTGCTGCAGTGTGATAATCGTTTGCGGGTTGTACAGATGCTGCTCGCCGTTATGGCGCCACTGGTAGGTCGATCCCGAATCCAGCGTGCCTTCCCTGCCGGCTTGCGCGGAAAAAGCCCGCTGATGCCGGAGCTCCGCTTCCCGTGCGATTTCCTCCAGCCCGACCCCGCCGATGCGGGAGGGGGTCCAGGTAAAGTACCGTTCGATAACAGACTGGTTGATGCCGACGGCCTCAAAAATCTGGGCTCCATGATAGCTCTGGATGGTGGAGATGCCCATCTTGGAGGCCACCTTGATCACTCCCTTGGTCGCCGACTTGAGGTAATTTTTAATGGCGTCTTTGGCCGTCAGACCGGCAAGCAGCCCCTGCCGGCTCATATCTTCCAGCGATTCAAAGGCCAGGTAGGGGTTGATGGCGCTGGCGCCGTAACCGATCAGCACCGCAAAGTGGTGGACTTCACGGGGTTCCCCCGACTCCAGCAGCAAGCTGACCCGGGTCCGGGTTCCCTCCCGGATCAGGTGGTGCTGCAGCCCGGACAAGGCGAGCAGAGCCGGAATAGGCGCTTTTTCAGCGTCCACGCCCCGGTCCGAAAGGATCAGGCAATTGGCTCCGTTTGTTATCGCTTCGCCGGCGGCCCGGAAGAGTTCCTCCAGGGCTGTTTCCATCCCCCGGCCGCCTTCCGCCGCCTTAAAGAGAATGGGCAGCGTGGCCGATTTGAAACCATCCCGCTCAATGCAGCGGATTTTAGCCAGCTCTTCGTTGCTCAGAACCGGCCTTTTCAGACTGATCAGACGACAGCTGGCCGGCTCCGGCCGGATCAGATTTCCCTCGGAGCCGATGTTGGTCCCGGTGGCGGTGATGATTTCCTCGCGAATGGCGTCGATGGGCGGGTTGGTCACCTGGGCAAACAACTGTTTGAAATAGCTGTATAAAAGCTGCGGTTTTTCCGACAGCACCGCCAGGGGGGCGTCGTTACCCATGGCGCCAACCGGCTCCACGGCGTTTCTGGCCATGGGTTCGAGCAGTTTGACCAGTTCCTCGTAGGTATACCCAAAGGCCTGCTGCCGCTGGAGCACTGTTGCGTGGTCCGGCTCTGGAACCTCCGGCGCCGCAGGCAGGTCCTCCAATCTCAGCAGGTGTTCGTCCAGCCACCGGCGGTAGGGGTGTTCCGTCACGATCCGCTGCTTTAATTCTTCATCGCTGATGATCCGGCCCTCACCGGTGTCTACCAGCAGCATGCGCCCAGGCCGGAGACGCTCTTTATAAAGGATGTCTTCCGGTGGTATTTCAAGCACGCCGACTTCCGAGGCCAGCACGATCAGGTCGTTTTTGGTGACGTAATAGCGGGCCGGCCGGAGACCGTTCCGGTCCAGGATGGCGCCGATGATTGCGCCGTCGGTAAAAGCGATGGCGGCCGGCCCGTCCCATGGCTCCATCAGGCAGCTGTGGTATTCGTAAAAAGCCTTCTTCTCGTCGCTCATGCTTTCGTGATTGGACCACGGCTCCGGGATCATCATCATGGCCGCGTGGGGCAGGGAGCGCCCGGTCAGGCTTAAAAATTCCAGGCAGTTGTCAAACATGGCCGAGTCGCTGCCGTCCTGGTCGATCACCGGCAGCACCTTAGCCAAATCTTCGCCAAAGAGCCCGGACCGGCACATGGCCTGCCGGGCGTGCATCCAGTTGATGTTCCCGCGCAAGGTGTTGATCTCCCCGTTGTGGATCAGGTAACGGTAGGGGTGCGCCCGCTCCCAGCTGGGGAAGGTATTGGTGCTGAACCGGGAATGGACCAGAGCCAGGGCCGACTCCACGGCCGGGTCGGCCAGGTCAAGGTAATACTCGCTCAGCTGCTCCGGTGTGAGCATCCCCTTGTAAACCAGGGTCCGGCAGGAGAAACTGACAAAGTAGAAGGTCCCCCCATCCTGCAAACAGGAGCAGCGGGCTTCTTTCTTGGCGCGCTTGCGGATCAGGTAGAGCTTCCGCTCAAAAGACAATTCATCCTGAAGCGAAGGATCCGGCGCCACAAAGACCTGGCGGATAAAGGGCTGCACCAGCTTCGCCGTGTCCCCGATGGTATAGTCGTTGGTGGGAACGGTGCGCCAGCCCAGGAGCTGCTGTCCCTCCTCCCCGATGACCCTTTCCACGATGCGCTCGCACGCTTCCCGCTGGGCCGGATCAGATGGCAGAAATAGCATCCCGACCCCGTATCTTCCGGCCGGCGGGAGGTGGATGCCTTCCCGGGCGCATTTCTTTTCCAAAAAGGAGTGGGGAATCTGCATGAGAATGCCCGCCCCGTCACCGGTATTGTGCTCGGAACCCTTTGCCCCGCGGTGGTCGAGGTTAACCAGGATGGTCAGGCCCTGGCGCACGATGGCGTTGGATTTTTCCCCCTTGATGTTGGCCACGAACCCGATTCCACAGGCATCGCGCTCAAATCCAGGGTCGTAAAGACCCTGCCTGGGCGGGCTTCCCGGTACGTTCATATTTTGCAACCCTTCTTCCTCTCCTTTGAAGCATATTGAAGGTTGTCCGGCAAATCAAACCGCAGGCCATTATTGAACATGCGTCTGAACCATCGTTTGAGAGCGGGCGGCCTGGGTTGTCCTCCCCCCCGCCGCGCCGGTTCAGGCTTTCGATATCCCTTTTTCCGTAAAAGAAAAAAGGCCTCCCCACAGGCGCGGATAAAAAAACCTCGTTCCTGTAGTATAGGCCTCATTGCCCAAACTTTACTCGGGTACGGCGCTGTACCACCTGTTCGATTGATTCACTGAAACGGCGTTAAAACTTGCTCAGGTATTCCTCTATCTCCCACTGGTGAACCTGAACGCGGTAGCGATCCCACTCGATCTGCTTGGCCCCGGTAAACCGGCGGAGTACGTGGTCGCCCAGCGCTTCCTGGATGACCGGATCTTTTGCAAGCTCCTGCACGGCCTCATGGAGACTTTCGGGCAGGCTCCCGATATCCAGTTCCTTTCGCTCGTCCGGAGTCATTTCATAAATGTTGCGGTTGCACGGCCGCGGGGGTGTAATCTGGTTTTTGATCCCGTTTATACCGGCTTTCAGGCACACCGCCAGGGCCAGATAGGGGTTGCAGGAAGGATCGGGACTGCGCAGTTCGATCCGGGTGGAGAGCCCTCTTTTGGCCGGAACCCGGATCAGCGGGCTCCTGTTCCGCGCGGACCAGGCCACATATACCGGCGCCTCGTAACCGGAGACCAGGCGTTTGTACGAATTGACCGTCGGGTTGATAACAGCCGTGATCGCCTTGACGTGTTTCATTAATCCACCCACGTAGTGCAGGCATTCCTGGCTCAAGCCCTCGGGCGCGGCAGGGTCGTAAAAGGCATTCTGCCCGTTTTTCATCAAGGACTGGTTTAAGTGCATGCCGGAACCGGCCAGGCCGAAAATGGGCTTGGGCATAAAGGTGGCGTGCAGGCCGTGCCGCTGGGCAATGGTCCGCACGACAAACTTGAAGGTGACAATCTTGTCCGCTATATCCAAAGCATCCGAGTATTTGAAATCAATCTCGTGCTGGCCGGGAGCCACCTCATGGTGGGAGGCCTCTATTTCAAAGCCCATTTGCTCCAGCGTCAGAACCATGTCACGCCGGGCGTTCTCACCGAGATCCACCGGAGTAAGATCGAAATAGCCCGCCCGGTCATGGGTGACAGTGGTGGGTCTTCCCTCATTGTCAACGTGGAAAAGGAAAAACTCTGCTTCCGGGCCCACATTCATGGTATAGCCCATCTCGCCGGCCGCCCGGACAGCCCGGCGCAAAACGTGGCGGGGGTCCCCCTGGAAAGGAGTGCCGTCCGGATTGTAAATGTCGCAAATCAGCCGGGCCACCGCGCCGTCCCTGGGCTTCCAGGGAAAGACCACGAATGTCGAAGGGTCGGGCCGAAGGTACATGTCGGACTCTTCAATGCGCACAAAACCCTCAATGGAAGAACCGTCAAACATCAGCTCCCCATTCAGGGCCTTATCCAGCTGTTCAACTGTAATGGCAACATTTTTTAAGATTCCGAAAATGTCCGTAAACTGCAGACGTACAAACTTAACCCCAAATTCCCTGGCCAGATTACGCACGTCGTCGTTGGTAAACTTAGCCACGCAGTATTCACACCTTTCTTGTCTCACATAGCCTGATGCCTGCTGTCCCTTCATGGTCTTACGAAAAAAAAGACCCACTGCGGGTATAGCAAACACCCTTCCATGCAGGCCTCATCGCCCAGAGCAGCGGGTACGCCGTTGTACCCGGCTGATTCTTATTTAGCTACGTTATAGTATAACACACAAAAAATAATTTGCACCAGCTAATTTGACATTTTTACATAAAAAACGCCCCCGCCGCCCAAAAGGCTCGGCGAGGGACTCGGCGGATGGCAGCCGAAAAAGGAGACTTAAAATTTGGTCAGGTACGCCTCGACCTCCCAGGGATGAACCTTGACGCGGTAGCTGTCCCACTCGATGGTTTTGGCTTCGATAAACTTTTCGTAAATGTGGTCGCCGAGCACACTTTTAATCACATCATTATTGCTGAGTTCAAACAACGCCTCCTCCAGGCTGCCCGGCAGGCTGGCGATACCCAGCCCGCTCCGGTCGGCCTCGGTCATATGGTAAATGTTCAGGTCTGTCGGAGGGGGCGGCTGGATCTTGTTCTTGATTCCGTCGAGGCCGGCCTTCAGGGCGGCGGCGATGGCCAGGTAGGGATTGCAGGCCGGGTCCGGGTTTCTCAGCTCGACCCGGGTCGAACTGCCCCGCTTGGCCGGAATGCGGATTAAGGGGCTCCTGTTCCGGCCTGACCAGGCGATGTAGACCGGCGCCTCGTAACCGGGCACCAGACGCTTGTACGAGTTTACCGTCGGGTTTGTGATCGCCGCAAAAGAGCGGGCGTGCCTGATCAGGCCGCCAATGTAGTGCTTGGCCGTTTCGCTCAGTTGGTCCGGGGTGGACGGGTCGTAAAAAGCGTTTTTACCGTCGATGAAGAGGGACTGGTTCATGTGCATTCCCGAGCCGTTAATCCCGAAAATGGGCTTGGGCATAAAGGTCGCATGCATACCGTGCCGCTGGGCTGTGGAGCGCACCACCATTTTAAAGGTTAAAATCTTGTCGGCGACGTCCAGGGCGTCGGAATACTTGAAGTCGATTTCGTGCTGGCCCGGGGCCACCTCGTGGTGGGAAGCCTCAATTTCAAAGCCCATCTCCTCCAGGGTGAGGACCATCGCCCGGCGGGCGTTTTCGCCCAGGTCCACCGGCGCCAGGTCAAAATAACCGGCGTCGTCATGGGTCTCCAGGGTCGGTTTGCCGTCCTTGTCGACATGGAACATGAAGAACTCAAGCTCCGGGCCCACCTGCATGGTGTAGCCCATTTCGGCCGCCTCCGCAAGCACCTTTTTCAAGGCGTAGCGGGGATCCCCCGCAAAGGGCGTGCCGTCCGGATTGTAGACGTCGCAGATCAGCCGGGCCACGCCGCCTTCCCGCGGCCGCCAGGGGAAAACCACAAAGGTTTTCAGGTCCGGCCTCAAGTACATGTCGGATTCCTCAATCCGGGTAAAACCATGAATAGAGGAGCCGTCAAACATCAATTCGCCGTCGAGCGCCTTTTCAAGCTGCTCAATGGTGATGGCCACATTTTTCAATACGCCGAAAATGTCGGTAAATTGGAGCCGGATGAACTTGACCCCCAGGTTTCTGGCCTTCTCAAGCAGCTGGCTTTTTTCAGTGAGTTCCATAGTTAAACCACCTCTCCATATGTCTTCTCGTTCTTCCGCAAAAGGCTGTTTAAAACGCTATCGTTCTGTCCACACGTCTAAACCAGGAATCAAATGACCGGCCTTAAAGATCTATGAGCGGCGTTAGAATTCGCATCCCTCCCTGGCTGGAATAAAGAAAAGCCCTTAAAAGCGGAATATACTAATCACTCCGCCAATAAGGGCTCCTTTGCCCGTTAACAGTACTCCGGTGTACCGGCCGTATGGTGTTGAAACTGTGAATGATCAACTAAATATTATGCGCCAGAATGATCGCTTCCGCGACAGCCCGCATGGAAATGCGCTTGTTCATGCTCTGTTTCTGAATACGCTTAAAAGCTTCGGTTTCCGGTATCCTCATCGTCTCCATCAGGATCCCCTTGGCCCTCTCGATGATCTTCCTGGTCTCCAGGGTTTCCTGCAGCTCCTTGACCTTCTCTTCAAGCTTGATGATCTCCTGGTAGTTGGTCAGGGCAAGCTCGACGGCCGGGATCAGGTTATACTCCAGCTCCGGTTTCACTAAAAAGGCGAAAACCCTGGCCAGCTTGGCTTTTTCGATGAGGTTTTGCTGAGTGGACGACGCAATCAGGATCACCGGGGCAAGCTTATCCTCGTGGATGATCCGCGCCGCCTCGTGCCCGTCCATACCAGGGAGAAAGGCTTCTATGATCGCCAGGTCGGGCTGTCTGGCCCTGACCAGCTTCAGACCGGTCATGCCGTCTTCCGCTTCCCCGATTACATAGTAACCCATCTTGGCCAGCATGGCCTTGATATTTTTTCTCCAGGCGGCGTCGCTATCTACAACGATTATTCTCTGTTCACCCACGGCGATGCCTCCTGCAACAAGATAAAAAAGAGAATGCCCTCAAACAGGTAAACCTAACCTGGCGAGGGCATCATTGCCGGATTAATAGATACATCTTTGTATCTAAACTATCGATTTCATGTGCATATTATATATGGTTTCGCTCGTAAAGGCAACCGTTTTTTACACCGGCCGGCTTAAAATTTGCTCCACCTCTTCCGCATCGGCCTCCATGATGTAGCGGATGCCGCTGATTTCGGCCGCCTCTTTAGTCAGGGAGACCAGATCGTCCCGGGTGATGTAGGAAAGGGCAAACTTCCGGGCGCCGCACATGAATTGCCTGAGACCCTGGGCCAGGCGCTCAAAGTAGCTGTAAACCCCGATCGCGCCGACCGGCAGGTTGGCGAAGTCGCCGCCCAGCATGTCTTTCACCTCGGCCGCCGCGATGAAGACCTGCTCGACGGTATCGCCGCATTTCTTGTATTCAGCCGGCACTTTGCCGTTCTTAATGGCTTCGCCCACAGTCTTGCCAACCATGGCGGCGGTGAGGGCGGAACGAGCCATGCCGATGGCCTTGATGTACGGGGCGCCCATGGCGATGCCTTTGAACAGGTGGTCTTCCAGGGTAAAGCCGCCGGCGATGGCCACCGGGGGAATATAGGCGCCCCTGGCGGCCAGTCGATCCAGGTATTGGACCATGAGGGCCTGAATGTAGATGGTGGGTACGCCCCACTCATTCATCATCCGCCACGGGCTCATCCCGGTGCCGCCGCCCGCGCCGTCCACGGTAAGCAGGTCGATCCGGGCATCGGAAGCAAACTTGACGGCCCGGGCCAGGTCGGCCGGCCGGTAGGCGCCGGTCTTAAGCATGACATGTTTGGCGCCGGCCTTGCGCAGTTGTTCAACCCGGGTCATGAAGCCTTCCTGGCTGACCATGCCGATCCGGGAGTGGCGCTCGAACTCGGAAAAGGCGCGGGCCTTGTAGGCTTCCTGTACTTTGGTGTCTTCCGGGTCGGGGAGGACGATATAACCGCGGCTCTTAAGCTGCATCGCCCGCTCCAGGGTGTTCAGCTTCACCTCGCCGCCGATGTCCTTGGCGCCCTGACCCCACTTAATCTCAACAACGTCGACGCCCAGTTTTTCCAGAGCGTATTCCTGCACCCCCAGTTTGGTATCCTCTACGTTGGCCTGCACGGCGATGAAGCCTTTCCCGTTATACCACTTCTGGAAGTCCTTCACCCTCCGGTCCAGGTTTGGAGAATGCACGACCCGGCCGTTTTTGATTTCCACGTTCGGGTCCATCGCGCAGACGTTTTCACCGATGGCGATGCCGATACCGGATATCGCCGCGCCGGCTGCCAGGTGATCCCAGTTGTCGGCCGCCACGTTGGTGGAACCCATGGCCGCTACGACGATGGGCAGGGAAAGGCCGATTTTGTTGTCCGACCCCACTTCCGTCTCCAGGCTGACCGCCGGGAAGATGGCCTTGTCCGGATCCGGCTCGATACCGTGGGCGCCGACCGCCGTGCCCATAATGTTGAAGTGGGAGTAATCGACGGGGTAGTCCTTCTGGGAAGCGGCGGTTATTTTACCGAAAGGCTGCGGGTAGAGGACTTCCTTGCTGCGGACCGAAGACTTGCCGATCTCACAGAGGCCGGGGCAGCCGTCCAGGCAGGTGACACACATGCCGCTGAACTCACACTTGCTGTCACCAGTGCGCAGTTTGGTCAGGGTTGCCGCAGTCGCATTGATTCCTTTACTAAATGTCATCTGTTGCCATCCTCCTGTATTCACATTCTTTTTTGTTGAACCTTTTGCGGTTCTCTTTCTACTTATCGTTTAAACCCTATTCAGTTGTATGCCTTTCCTTCTCCCCCGCTAAAATCCCTCCCTTGCCGACTGACTGTTTACATATCAGACACAGGCCCCAATGAAGCCCGAAAGTTAATAGTTGGTCAGGTACTCATCCAGTTCCCAGCGGTGTACTTCGGCCTGGAAGCGCTCCCACTCCTCCCCCTTGGCCTTCAGAAAACGCCCGGCGATATGAGCTCCGAGGGACGCCTGAATCTCCTGATCGGCGGCAAGATGCTGCAGCGCTTCACCCAGGCTGCGCGGCAGCCCTTCCCGCTGCAACAGGCGGCGCAGATCAGCGGGGCCCAGGTGGTTCTCCGCCACCAGGGGCGGCGGCGCGGCCTTTTCGGCGATGCCGGCGAGCCCCGCCTTCAGGTTGGCCGCCAGGAGCAGGTACGGGTTGGCTGCCGGGTCCGGATTTCTCAAGACGATCCGCGCGCCGTCTCCTCGTTGGGAAGGAACGCGAATCACTGTGCTCCGGTTCAGCTCCGACCAGGCTACCAGCACGGGGGACAGTTCGTTGGGCAGGAGCCGCTTGTAGGAGTTAACCAGCGGATTGGCGACAGCGGCCATGGCCCTGGCGTGGCGCAGAAGCCCGCCGATATAAAAGGCGGCCTCGTCGCTCAAGCCGTGGGCGCCGGCCGGGTTGTCGAAGGCGTTCAGGCCTTCCTGCCAGAGAGACTGGTGCAGGTGCATGCCGGAGCCGTTCAACCCGCTGAGCGGCTTGGGCATGAAGGACGCGTGCTGACCGGGCGCAATTTCGTGATGCGAAGAAGAAATGTCAAAGCCCATTTCCTCAAGGGTCAAAACCATGTCCCGCCTGGCGTTTTCGCCCAGATCCACTGGGCTCAGGTCGCAGTACCCGGCCCGGTCGTGGGTGACGGTGCTGGGCTTACCCTGGTCGTCGGTATGAAAGAGAAAGAATTCAATTTCGGCGCCTACCCGGAGCTGGTAGCCTTTGGCCGCCGCCTCACCGCCGGCTCTCTTTAAGGCTGAGCGGGAGCAGCCGCCGAAGGGCTCCCCGCCGGGAGCCAAAATATCGCAGATCAGGCGAGCCACGGCGCCGTCCCGAGGCCGCCACGGGAATATTTCAAACGTGCCTGGATCTGGCTTCAGGTAGATGTCGGACTCTTTATTGCCCACAAAACCCTCGACCACCGAACTGTCGAACATGACCTGGCCGTCCAGCGCTCTTTCCAGCTCTTCGACGGTAATGGCGATGTTTTTAAAAGCCCCGAGAATGTCTGTGAATTGCAGGCGGATAAATTTGACGTTGCTCTCCCTGGCCCGGTCCAGAACCTCTTCGCCGGTAAATGCCTTCACCATAATAAGTACCTCCAAGTGAAATCAGCGGTCCGGGGAAAAATAAAAACGCCCTTTAAAAGGCTGGTTTTGTTCCGGCCTTTTAAGAGGACGCCATTGCCCTGCAGTCTGCACTTTTAATTCATAAGTTCACAATATTTAGTATAGCACTCTTATTTATAAAATCAATGAGCCGGCGTAAAAAATATTGTATACATGATTCCACGTAATTTTCCAGCGGCAGCTTTCGAATTCCCTGCGTGGCAAGGCGCTCACCGGCCACCGTCGCATAGCGGGTCGGCATTTCGACAAGGCTTATCACGGCCTCTTTTATTTTACCGACCAGCTTTTGCGCAGTAGCTGGTTCCCGGAGCTCCCTTGCAATATACTCTGCGATTTTAAGCAAATCTTCCGCCGCCGGTTCAGTCATCAAAATCCTGTATCGCTTCATTCCGACAGTCTGCTTTCTATTTTTTCAAACACGTCCTCGGCGGGAATGACTTTTCGGTTCTTCATGGCCTCCATTCCCTCGTCCAGCAACTTATACAGTTCAAACTTTCCGGCCAGTTTTTCATAGGTTTCAATGCTCATGACCGCCAAATCGCCCTGTCCGTTTTTGGTAATGTAAACGGGCTCAGAATACTTGTGGCAGAACTCCGAAATTTCATTGTACCTGTTTCTTAAATCAGAGCTGGGTCTGATGTTTGGCATAATACGCACCTCCGGCATTAGTGTATGCATATTCTATCAAAATATTGATACAAGATCAAGGTATTCACTCAGCTTTCAGCTTGATCACTTCTTGACCGGTTATCCAATTATTAGATAAAATAAAGGTAAAACTTTCAAGACAATTCCTTGATTTTCCACATTTATCCTGCTGCATCAGGAACTATTTTGTTATTCTATGGGGTTCTCGCACCGGTATCATATATGCTACTCTAAGCTTTGATCAAAGCAGGCGATAATCTGCCTGGCCACGCCGGCAATCGGCAGGCAGCTGTCCATACTCAATTTTTGCAGGTATTTATACGCCTCTCTCTCGCTCAGACCCTTTGCCTCCATTACGAGGCCTTTTGCTTTTTCAACCAGTTTCCTGGACTCCAGCGCCCGCTTGAGCTTTTTGTTCTCTTCTTCCAGGTGGAGAAACTTTTTAAAGTTGGCGATGGCGAGCTCGATGGCCGGAAACAGGTGCGCTTCGCTCAAAGGCTTGACCAGGTAAGCAAAAATCCAGGAGTCCTTGGCTTCTTCCAGCAGCTCCCGCTCATGGGATGCCGTCAGGAGAATGACCGGCGCGGCCCGGTGTTCCTCAATAATCCGCTCGATTTCCAGCCCCTCGGCGCCGGGCAGCCGGGCATCCTTGATCACCAAATCGGGCTCGGTCTGGAAAACCGCTTTCAGCAAAGCGCGGCCGTGTCCCACATCGGCCACAACCATGTAGCCGGCGTGAACCAGGATTTCTTTTAACTTTTTACGAAACGCGGGGTCGGCATCGGCGATGACAATGCGGGTCCCGAACATGGGGACACACCTCGATGGTCTGAAAAATGACGGTGCAAGTATTGTAACACGGCCGCTGCAAAAAAGATAGGCAAATCAGGCGCTGGCGGTATCATATCGGCAGCGTGCGGCAGTTTTCTTGGCTTAGTCTTTATGTGATCATGGTCAATAGTAGCCGTGATTATGGGGATAATGGGAAAAGGCCCTCCCACCCATCAACTGCCAACTACCCGAGTTATTTTAATCTGCATTATCAGCCAGTCATGGGCCTGGCATTGCATTATGGCTCTCATTAAGTTATACTTATAGGTAGTAAAGGAGGTATAACATCATGGCAAGCGTAAAAACGGCAATTTCTATTCACGAGTCTCTTTTTAAAAAGGCTGAAGTTCTTGCTCAGAAGCTGTCCATATCACGAAGCCAACTGTTTACCATGGCTTTAGAAAGCTTTATTAATAATAACGAAAACAATCAGTTGTTCCAACAGATAAACGCTGCTTATGAGATTGAGCCTAATTTAGCCGAGCAGGAATACCAGGAACGAATGAAAGATTATCAGCAGCAAAGGATGAGGGATGAATGGTAATTAATCAGGGAGATATCTTCTGGGTGGATCTGGGCAAGCCCTCCGGGTCAGAGCCAGGCTATAAACATCCCCACATGGTCGTCCAAAATAATCTTTTCAACAAAAGCCGGATCAATACAGTCGTGGTTTGTACGCTAACTTCGAACCTCAAAAGGGCAAAGGCGCCAGGAAACATATTACTTGATCCAGGTGAGGCCAATCTCCCTGAACAAAGTGTTATTAACATTTCGCAGCTTTATACTGTTGATAAACGGGACCTGGCTGAAAAAATTGGCACGCTTTCCGACCAACGGGTGCAGGAAGTCCTGGAAGGTATTCATCTATTGCTGGAACCACGAGATGTATAATGTGGTGTGGCACACGGAAGCAAGGGGACGTTCTTTTTGCTTCTACCATTCAGGCCTTAAAGACTATGTTTTGATTTAATCCAGTTACCCGGGCAATCTGTCGCTGTGTCGCCCCTTCAATAACCTTGCTCCGCCTGAGTATTTCATCACGCTTCTGCTTCTCCATAAGTTGCAGTGTCGTTACAGGCTTCCCATTCAACATGGCTTCGATCTCTGCCTTTACTTCGCCATCGGTCTTCCTTGGTTTGATTTCATCATCCAGGCATGTTTCATGGATTTCCATCTTCATATGTTCCTGAAATCTGCGTATCGCCTCAGTCTGCTCTTCGGCGAAAATACCCAATATAAAGCTGGTATCAGTCAGCCCAGTTGGATCCTCATGCTCGCCATAATATGCTTGGATGCTGCTCCAGCGGTAGTCTCCCGGTTCGCTTATCATCCCCGCCTTAACCGGGTTTTTGTGCCGGAGAATGACCGGCGCGGCCCGGTGTTCCTCAATAATCCGCTCGATTTCCAGCCCCTCGGCGCCGGGCAGCCGGGCATCCTTGATCACCAGATCGGGCTCGGTCTGGAAAACCGCTTTCAGCAAAGCGCGGCCGTGTCCCACATCGGCCACAACCATGTAACCGGCGTGAACCAGGGTTTCTTTTAACTTTTTACGAAACGCGGGGTCGGCATCGGCGATGACAATGCGGGTCCCGAACATGGGGACACACCTCGATGGTCTGAAAAATGACGGTGCAAGTATTGTAACCCGGCCGCTGCAAAAAAGATAGGCAAATCAGGCGCCGGCGGTATCATATCGGCAGCGGGAAGAATATATTTTATAATGTGCCGCAAAAAAAATACAACTCGGGCAAAGGCGCCGTGAGTGTTCATCAAACTCCGCGCGCCTTACTTTTTTCCGGGCAGGGCTTTTTTGTTTTTGCGGACCCATCCCAAAATTTAAACAAGGAGTGTGTCAGTTCAATGTGCGGAATCACTGGCTGGATCGACTTGGAAACAGACGTTGCCCAGCAGCTTCATACCCTGGATGCGATGGTTAAAACGCTGGCCAACCGCGGGCCGGACGCGGCCGGGACATGGTTCTCAACCCACGCCGCCCTGGGCCACCGCCGTCTGGTCGTGGTGGACCCGGACGGCGGCGGCCAACCGATGACCAGGCAGCGCGGAGAGTGCGAATATACCATTGTCTATAACGGTGAATTGTACAATACCAGCGAACTGCGGCGCGAGCTGGAGGTCCGCGGGCACCGGTTCCGCTCCCGCAACTCGGACACGGAAGCGCTTTTGACCGCTTACATGGAGTGGGGGCCGTCATGCGTGGAGCGGTTTAACGGTATTTTTGCCTTTGCCATTTGGAGCGAGACCGATCAGACCCTCTTTCTGGCCCGAGACCGCCTGGGCGTCAAGCCCCTTTTTTACACCCAGCGGGGCAGCGCTTTTATTTTCGGCTCAGAGCTGAAAGCAATCCTCGCCCACCCGGCCGTTCCGCCAGAAGTAGACGCAGAGGGGCTGGCCGAAATTTTTGTCATGGGCCCCTCCCGCACTCCAGGTCACGGCGTCTTTCGCGGGGTGGCGGAACTGCGGCCGGGCTGCTGCCTGCTCTATGACCGGAACGGAATCCACCCGCGCCGGTACTGGTCCCTGGTCAGCCGGGAGCATGAGGACGACCTGGACACCACCGCCGCCCGGGTGCGGGAACTCTTCCAGGACGCGGTGGAGCGCCAGCTGGTGGCCGACGTTCCAGTCTGCGCCCTGCTGTCCGGCGGCGTCGACTCCAGCGCCATCACGGCTTTTGCCGCCATCGCCGGCAAACGGAACGACATCGCTCCCCTGCACACCTACTCGGTGGACTACGCCGGCAACGAGCAGCATTTCCAGCCGAACCGGTTTGAGCCCAACGCAGACCCGCCCTGGGTCAAACTCGTCTCCGGCCACTTCGGCACCCACCACCACTACATCATGCTCGATACCCCCGACCTGGCCGAGGCCCTGGTGGATGCGGCGCTGGCCAACGATCTCCCCGGCATGGCCGACGTGGACTCCTCCCTCTACCTTTTCTGCCGGGAGATCAAAAAGAATGCCACCGTGGCCCTTTCGGGCGAGTCCGCGGACGAGATTTTCGGCGGTTACCCCTGGTTTCACAACGGGGAAGCCCTGGCCGCAGACACCTTCCCGTGGATCCGGATGACCCGGGAGCGGGCGCGTCTGCTCTCACCTGAACTGGCGCACCGGATCCGCCCCGAGCAGTACGTGGCCGGGCGCTATCGCGAAGCAGTCGCCGAAGTCCCGCGCCTGCCGGGCGAATCAGCCGCTGAAGCCCGCATCCGCGAACTTTTTTACCTGAACATCACGCGGTTTATGCCCACCCTTCTGGACCGCAAGGACCGCATGAGCATGGCCGCCGGCCTGGAAGTCCGGGTGCCCTTTTGCGACCACCGCCTGGCTGAATACGTTTGGAACATCCCCTGGGCAATGAAGACCTGCGACCAGATGGAAAAGGGTGTCTTACGCCGGGCGCTGGCCGGCGTGCTGCCGGGCGATGTGCTGAAGCGGCGCAAGAGCCCGTACCCGAAATCCCACAACCCGGCCTACCGCGAGACCGTCCGCGCCTGGCTGCTGCGGATCCTCGACGACCCCGCCTCACCCCTGCTCCAGCTGGTCAACGAACGGGAAGTCCGCCGGCTCGCTCAATCGGGCGGGGCTGAGTTCGACCGGCCGTGGTTCGGACAGCTGATGCGGGGTCCGCAGCTTCTCGCCTTCCTGGTTCAGGTCGACACCTGGCTCCGGCAATACAAAGTAGTCCTGTGCTGAATCTGATTACAAGCAAAAGCGCCGCCCGAGGTACCTCCGGCAACGCTTTATCTGAAATTCGTACCGAAACGGGAGGCAATAAAAACACCGGCAAGTTTACCTGCCGGCATTCTTGTTTAGCTTATCCTACTTTTCCTATTACAGCTGAAGGAGAAACCTATTCGACACCAAACCAACGGAGCACTCTCGTTACTGACAATTTTTAAAAACAGTACATCAATTCGTCCCCGGCAGCATAAATTTTTATGGACTGCGTGAACCTCACCGAACCTGTAAAAATGCTTGTTCCGGGTCGGGCGCTTCTATTTTAAACAGAGCACAATTGAATACTCAAAAACAAGGGGGTTTTTGATGATGGCCAAAGGCAGGCTGGTCAAGTTGTTTCCGGGCGGCAATACGGCGTACGGCTTTCATTCTTTCTACGACCACATCATCGAGCCGGACGCCAACCGGATTTTCGTGATCAAGGGGGGGCCCGGCGTTGGGAAGTCCACGTTTATGCGAAAAATCGGCGAAACCATGCTGGAGCAAGGTTTTGACTGCGAATACCACTGCTGCAGCTCAGACAACGGCTCCCTTGACGGTCTGGTCATCCCGGCCATCCGGGTGGCGTTTCTGGACGGAACCGCCCCCCACGTCGTCGATCCCAAGAACCCGGGCGCGGTCGACGAGATCATCCACCTTGGCGACCACTGGAACGGGCAGGGCATTCGCGGCAACAAGAATGAAATCATCGCCACCAACCGGGAGGTGGGCCGGCTCTTCCGGCGCGCATACGCCTACCTGGCCGCCGCCAAACTTTTTCTAGACGAGGTGGAGTCCTACTACAAGGAGAGCGGCGCTTTAAACAGCGGCGCCTTTGACCGGATGATCCTGGAATTGACCCATGAAATTTTCGAGGAAAAACAGGGGTGTGTTGAAAACCCTAAAGCCCGCCACCTTTTCGCCACCGCCATCACTCCGGACGGGCCGGTCAGCCACCTGGAAACCGTGGTCGGCCACCTGAACAAGCGCTGCATCATCAGCGGAGACGACGGCACCGGCAAAACCACCCTGATCCGGCGGCTGATGGAGGCGGCCCTGGCCCGGGGCTATAACGTGACGGCGTTCCACTGCGCGCTGAACCCCCACCTGGTGGATCACCTGGTTATCCACGACCTCGACCTGGCCGTCATCAACAACGTGGAGCCGCACATCTACCGGCCCAAAGAAGGCGATCGCGTGGTCGACACCATGGCCTGCGTCGACCCGGTGATCAACGAGGCCTTCCTGGCAGAAAAGGGCGCTGCCCGGGGAATGTACCGGCAGTGCATGGAGCAGGCGATTACCTTCATCAGCCGGGCCAAAAAAGTTCACGACGAGATGGAAAAATATTATGTGCCTTTCATGGACTTCGAAGCCATCAACGCCAGGCGGGAGAAAACGCTGCGGCGCATTCTCGACCTGGCGGCGGAAGTCGGATAGCTTCATGCGTTAAATAAAGGCGGCCCATTCCCGGGCCGCCTTATTAAATGCCACGATTACGGATGTGACGCTAATGCCAAAGTCATTTTTGAAAATGACAAGGGAAAAGGCCAGAGGGTAAACTTTCAGGTGCGGACTTATGACCGTTATTTCGACTTCAAGCCTGTCGAAAGTGTTTTGCATGAAGGGTTGGCAAGGCGAATCAAGGAGGGTAGATTCGGCGGTTGACAGACAAACAATAGAGAGGCGCCTTTTTATGCTGGAACCGTCCCCTGTCTCACTGTCTCACGGCCCGGCACACTTTGCCGATCACTGCTCCGGAAAACCCGCGCCGGCTGAGGTAGCGGGCCAGCCGGGGGAGCGGGCAGTCCCTGCCGGGCCGGGCCAGCCGTTTTTCGGCCAGGGCCAGCGCGGCCCGGTATTCCGCCTCGCCGTCGATCCCGGCCAGGGATCTCTCGACAATTTCGAAGTCGATCCCTTTGGCCAGCAGCTCCCTCCTCAACCGCGCGGCGCCGTTTTTCTCCCCTCGCGCCGCCACCCAGTCCCTGGCAAAAGCAACATCGTTGATCAGGCCGTATGATTCTAAGAAGAGAACCGTTTCCTTTACCTGATCGCCCGCATACCCCTTTTGCCGGAGCCGGCCGGCAATTTCAGCGGCAGTGCGGCGGCGCGCCGCCAGCAGACGGAAGGCGGCCGTCTTAGCTGAAGCGAGCCGGTCTCCGCCGCCTTCGCCCGGCAGCCGTTCAGCCATCGCTCTCCGCCGCGGCCGCGGCGGCTGTTTTCCCCCCGCCTAAAGCCAGGCGCACCTTTTGTTCGATCTCGCCGGCCGTTTCCGGGTGATCCCGCAAAAATTCCTTGGCGTTTTCCCGGCCCTGGCCGAGACGCTCATCCCCGTAAGAATACCAGGCGCCGCTCTTGTTGACGAGGCCCAGGTTGGCCGCCGCGTCCAGAATGCCCCCCTCCCGGGAAATACCAGCGCCGTACATGATATCGAATTCCGCCTGCTTGAAGGGAGGCGCCACTTTGTTTTTAACCACCTTGACCCTCGTGCGGTTGCCGATGACGTCGGCCCCCTGCTTGATGTTCTCCACCTTACGCACCTCCAGCCGGACCGAGGCGTAGAACTTGAGGGCGCGCCCGCCGGTCGTGACCTCCGGCGAGCCGTATACGACGCCCACCTTTTCCCGGATCTGGTTGATGAAGATGACCGTGGTACGGGACTTGCTGATGGCGCCGGTGAGCTTGCGCAGGGCCTGGGACATCAGCCGCGCCTGCAGGCCTACATGGGAGTCGCCCATCTCTCCTTCTATTTCGGCGCGGGGCACCAGGGCCGCTACGCTGTCCACCACGATTACGTCGATGGCGCCGCTGCGCACCAGCGCCTCGGCGATCTCCAGCGCCTGCTCGCCGGTATCCGGCTGGGAAACCAGGAGGTTTTCAATATCCACGCCCAGGTTCATGGCGTAGGCGGGGTCCAGGGCGTGCTCGGCGTCCACGAAAGCCGCGGCCCCCCCCGTTTTCTGCGCTTCGGCGATGATGTGCAGGGCCACCGTGGTCTTGCCGGACGACTCGGGCCCGAAGATCTCGACCACCCGCCCGCGCGGCACCCCTCCCACGCCCAGGGCCAGGTCCAGTTCCAAAGAGCCGGTTTGAATCACCTCGATGTTGAGCCTGGCCGAAGCTTCACCCAGTTTCATGATCGAGCCCTTCCCGAACTGCCGCTCAATCTGCATCAGCGCCAGGTCCAAAGCCCTCTGCTTGTCCGACACCGCCACCACACTCCCTTTAATTTGATTCGATAAAACATCTGTTCGGCCTGTTGATTTAATTATAAGTTTTTTCCGCCCCCTGTCAATCAAAATAATTGTCGAATTTTTACCTGGCCAGAAGGTAGTGCCGGACCATGTTGAGCGCCGCGTTGACCGTGCCCTGCCGCACCGCCGGGCGTTCGCCGGGGAAGCGGTATTGCCGGCAGCAGGCGCTGTCGGGGGCGGCCAGCGCGATATAGACGAGTCCCGCCGGCTTGGCGGGCGTCCCCCCGCCCGGCCCGGCGATGCCGGTGACGGCGAGGCCCAGGTCTGTCCCGGCCAGCCTGCGGATCCCGCCGGCCATGGCTGCCGCCGTCTCCTTGCTGACCGCGCCGTGCCGGTCCAGGATCCCCTCCGGAACGCCGAGGACTTTTACTTTCATCTCATTGCTGTAGGAAACCACACCGCCCATGAAGTAGTTTGAGCTGCCCGGAATGTTGGTCAGCCTGGCGGCGATCAGGCCCCCGGTGCAGGACTCAGCCAAACCGATGCGCAGGCCGGACTCGAGCAGGAGCTCTCCCACCACTTCCTCCAGCACCTCGTCATCGTAGCCGAAAATGTAGCCGGCCAGACGCCGCCTGACCTTTTCGGCCAGCCCGGAAACCCGCTTTTCCGCCTCGTCAGCGTCTGCGCCCCGCGCGCTGACGCGCACCTGCACCTCCCCGGGCCTGGCCACGTAGGCGATGCCGGGGTCGCCCTGGCCGCCGAGATCAGAGACCTGGTCCTGCACGGCCGCTTCGGCGATGCCGGTCAGCTTGAACACTTTGTATTTGGTGTACATCCCCCGGCCGGCTTTTTCCGCCAGCAGCGGGGCCAGCGACATCTCGTACATGGGGACGAGCTCATCGGGCGGCCCCGGCAGCATGACGATGGTGCGGCCGTTTTTTTCAATCAGCGCCCCCGGCGCGGTGCCTTTGCCGTTCGGCAGGATCACCGCGCCGGCCGGAAAACGGGCCTGTTTCTCAACGCTCTCCAGCATGGCCAGTCCCCGCCGGGCGAAAAAATCCTGAATGGAAGCCAGGGACTCCCGGTCCAGGAGCATCGGCAGGCCCAGCACGGCGGCGACCGTCTCCCTGGTCAGATCATCGGTGGTCGGGCCGAGCCCCCCGGTCGTGATGATCAGGTCGGAGCGGTCCAGGGCCTGGCGCAAAACCGCCGCCATCCGCTCCCAGTCGTCGCCCACGGTAGTATGCAAAACAACCTCGATCCCGGTTTCGGAGAGACGGCGCCCCAGGTACTGGCCATGGGTGTTTATAATGTGGCCCAGCAGCAGTTCCGAGCCGGTAAAGATCAGTTCCGCTTTCACAAAGGTTCACATCCCGTTTTAATGAGTTCATCTAAATTATAGCACGATTCTTCGCCTGGCGCATAAAACCCTCCCCGCCCGGCGGGATTTTTAGCGCGGCGAGGGCAGGCGTGAACCCGCTTAGCTTACGCCGAACACCGGGGCTTCAGCTGGAGATTCCACACCACCTGAGGTAAAAAGCAGAAGCCCCCAACTTATATAAGTGGGAGCTTGGAAATAAGATAAAGTCCGGAATGAGTGTACCGCAAATCAACTCCGAATTATGGGGAAGACTTACACCGCCGGGCCCCGCAGGAGGGAGCGGAAATGCTCGCCGGTTATTTTCTCCTTTTCCAGAAGCACATCCACCACACGCAGCAGCGCGTCCCTTTCCCGGGTAATCTCTTCCCTGACCCGCTCCTCCTGACCGTTCACGATGCCGGTGAGGGTGCGGTGCTTTAATTCCCGGGGCAGGCTTTCCAGAGAGATCACGCCCAGTTCGGACATGCCGGTGCGCAGCATCGTCTCGGCGGAGCGCATGGCCTGTTCAAAATCGCCGGCAGCGCCGGTGCTGCGGCTGCCCAGCACGATTTCCTCGGCCACGGACCCGGCCAGCATCACAGCGATCTGGTTTTCAAGGAAGTCCTTGGTATAGAGGTAGGTGTCGTCCTCCGGCACCTGGCGCATATAACCCAGGGCGTCGCCGCGGGGCGTGATGGTCAGGGTGGATACGGAACCCGCCCGGACCATTTCACTCAAGACGGCATGGCCGGCCTCGTGCACGGCCACCCGCTTCATCTCCGCTTCCGAGGGCCTCTTGTCCAGAACGCCCCCCATCATGACCTTGTCAATTGACTCGTTGAAATGATGCTGCAAGATCAACCCGGAGCCCTCCCGCATGGCCAGGATAGCCGCCTCGTTGGCCAGGCTCTCCAGGTGCGCCCCGGAAAAACCGAAGGTTTCCCTGGCGATGGCATCGAGCCGGATATCGTCGCCGAGTGGCTTGTTCCTGGTGTGCAGCCGTAAAATTTCCAGGCGGCCCGCCTTGTCGGGCAGATCCACCTTCACGCGCCGGTCGAAGCGGCCCGGCCTCATCAGGGCCGGGTCGAGCATATCGGCCCGGTTGGTGGCCGCGACCAGGAGCAGCCGGACGCGGTCATCCACCTTGAGCCCGTCCATTTCCACCAGCAGCTGGTTCAAGGTCTGGTCGTACTCCAGGTGGCCGGTCGTTTGACCCCGCTTCCCGCCCAGAATCTCGATCTCGTCGATGAAGATCAGGGCGTTGGCCTTCCCCTGGCGCAGGGAAGACTCCCGCGCTGTCTGGAAGAGCTTGCGCACCCGCTGGGCGCCCACGCCGGCATACATTTCGATAAACTCGGAACCGCTCGCCGATACGAAGGCGGCATCCGTATAGCCGGCCGCAGCCCTGGCCATCAAGGTTTTCCCCGTTCCCGGCGGCCCGGTGAGGAGGATGCCTTTCAGCGGGCGGATGCCGAGCCGCCGGATATCCTGGTGGTTTTTAATAAAATCCAGGGCCTCGCTGAGCTCCTGAATGGCCGAGTTCTGGCCGCCGATGTCGTTAAAGGAGATCTCCTGGCGGGCGGGGCTTCCGCCGCCCTCGAAATTTTTCGCGCTGACCAGCCCCCTCATCCTGGCGATGTAGTAGAGGCCCCCCCCGGCCGCCAGGAGAAACAGGAACATGCTGATATCGTACCCCAACAAAGCCATGGAAATCAAAAGGGCCAGGCCCAGCCCGATACTAATTTCCTTGCGCATTGGTCACACCTCCCCCTGTAAAAGCCGGGGCGCCGCCGGAAACCGGCCCGGACACCCGGCTGAGCACCTGATCCAGGGTATGTCCCCGGTGCTTTAAGCGCACGTACAAATTTTGCTGGTCGACGTAAATCCGGGCTTCGGCCCCGGCCGCACCGGCGTTATTCTCAACTGCCGCAGCCATGTCACGGTAGTCCCCCCGGGCCAGGGCCTGGTAAACGGCAAACTGGCTCTCATACCAGACGCTGCTCAGCGCCTCGTCCCGGCTGTCTTGCAACACCAGTTCCCAGGGCTTCCGGCCCACTACCCGCGCAATATCACGGCGGGTGCTCTGGTAGGCTTCCCTGAGGTCGGCGTCATATTTAAAAGCCACGGTCACTTTCAGCCCCCGGCCTTCATTGCTGATCCGATAGGATTCCACCGCGCTGTTTCCGCGCAGGGCAGCGTTTAAGGGCTCCTGCAGGGTGAATTTCTGGTGTGCCCACTGCAGGGCAAAGATCAGCGCGATACCGGCCAGCATGGATGCGATAATCACGGGTATCTTCAGGCCGTGCCACTGCATGACGCTCTTCCTTTCTAAATTAATAATGTCTAAATCAATAATGAAATACCGCCCCATTATTATAGCACAGGACGGTATGATCTTTCTTTAGTAGATGGCTGGGCGGGAAGATCAGTAGCCTCCCTTTTTGATCAGGGCCCAGGTGCTTTTGAAGTAATCAAAACCGGACCAGACGGTGTAGAACAGCGCCACGGCCATGGCCACGCTGCCGAAAGGAAAGTTAATCAAGTTAAAGGGGAAGTGCCGGATAAACAAAGCCACAATGGCCACAATCTGGGTCACGGTCTTGATTTTACCGAGCTTGCTGGCGGCTATCACGTGGCCTTCCGCGGCGGCGATAGCCCGCAGGCCGGTGACGGCAAATTCCCGCCCGATGATCAGCACAGCCACCCAGCCCGGCAGCCGGTGCAGGTCCACCAGGACGATCAAGGCCGCCGACACCAGGATTTTGTCGGCCAGGGGATCCATAAACTTGCCCAAGATCGTTACCTGCCTGTTTTTCCTGGCGATGTAGCCGTCCAGGCCGTCCGTGGCGGCGCCGAGCACGAACAGGGCGGCGGCAATCAAATCGGTGTAGGGGTACTTTAAAGAGGCAACCGCCAAAAACAGGGGAATCAAGAGGATTCTCGTCATCGTCAGCCTGTTGGGCAGGTTCATTAAGCAACCTCTCCATTCCTATCCATCAGCCGGCTCTCCCTCAAGGTCATACTCGCGCGCACCGGTGACCCGGACCCGGACCAGCTCGCCGGCGTCCAAATCCCTGTCCGACCGAACATAAACCTTTCCGTCGATCTCCGGTGCGTCCCCCTCGCCCCGGCCGTGAAAAACACCTTCTTTTCCGGTCCGGCCCTCCACCAGCACGGTCATTTCCCGGCCCACCCTGGCCCGGTTCCGCTCCAGGGAGATTTCCCGCTGCAGCAGCATGGCCCTCTCCTTCCGGGCCGCTTTCACCTCTTCCGGCACCTGGCCGGGCATGCCGGCGGCGGGAGTGCCCTCTTCCGAAGAATAGGTGAAAACACCGACGCGGTCGAACCGCACGGTCTCCATGAATTCCAGCAGCTCGCGGAAGTCCGCCTCGGTCTCACCGGGAAACCCGACAATAAAGGAGGTGCGCAGGGTAATTTCCGGCACGGCCGAACGCAGCCGCCGCACCAGTGCTGTAATTTCCTTCCGGCTGCCGCGCCGGTTCATCTTTGTTAAGATGGTATCGGAGACATGCTGCAGGGGGATGTCCAGGTAGCGGCAAATCTTGGGCTCGGCGGCCATGACTTCGATCAGTGCGCCGGTCACCAGGGCGGGGTAGGCATACATCAGCCGCAGCCAGGCAACCCCTTCCAGGCGGGCCAGCTCCCCCAGGAGGCCGGCCAGGGCCGGCCGGCCGCAGCGGTCCAAACCGTAGCGCGTGGTGTCCTGGGCGATCAGGATCATTTCGCGGACACCCCGGGCCGCCAGGGATGAGGCTTCCTGCAGGACATCCGCCACGGGCCTGCTCCGGTAAGGCCCTCTGATTGCCGGAATGACGCAGTAGGCGCAGCGGTTGTCGCAGCCTTCGGCGATTTTCAGGTAAGCGGTATAGGCCGGGGTGGACAGGAGGCGTGGCACGGCGGCGCCGGACAGGGTTCCGGGCGCCCCGCAGGGGCCGGGCCGCCCGCCGGAGAGGGCGCGGCGCACAGCCCGGACAATTTCACCGACATCGCCCGTTCCAATCAGCCCGTCAATCTCGGGCATCTCCCGGTCCAGTTCGTCCGGGTACCGCTGGGCCAGACAGCCGGCCACCAGGAGCTTCTTCAGGCGTCCTTCGACCTTGAGCCGGGCCAGTTCCAGGATGGTTTTGATGGACTCCTCCTTCGCGTCGTTGATGAAGGAGCAGGTGTTTACAATCAGAACGTCGGCTTCTTCTTCCCTGCCGGTGATGGAAAACCCATCCGCCGCCAGGAGGCCGAGCATCGTTTCTGAGTCAACCAGGTTCTTCGGGCAGCCTAAGCTGACCAGTCCGACTTTCCAGGACAACAAAAATCCTCCCCGCAAACAACAAATAACGTCACCGTCAGACGGCTTCTTTCAGTATACTCCGGCCTCACTTTTTCGTCAAAAAAAACAAGCAATCCTGCCTCATTTTAGCGGCAGGATGATCAACCCCTCGGCGCTGTAAATTCACGGTCTATAACAACCCCGGGCCCGTCCAGGTAGCCCAGCTTTTTACCGTTGAACGTCACCTCTACCGCACCCGCGTTGCCCAGCCAGATATAGATTCTTTCCCTGGCCTCAAATCTTTTTGACTGGCCGGCGCCCAGTTCGCCCTGGAAAACGGTGCTTCCGTCCACCACGACCTGCATCCAGCTGCGGCTGTTTTTCACGTCCAGCATCAGGTCGACCGCCGCCGCCCGCTCCGCCGGGGCGGCGCCCGGGTCCTGCTCCTGGCTGGCCGGGGGCGGCGCCGGATGGGATTGCTGACCGCCGTCCCCGGCCAGACCTTTTAAGCCCGGTCCGCCCGCGCTCAGCGCCGCGAAGAGTGCAATCCCGGCAACCGCGGCCACCAGGGCGAGGGCCATCCGGCGGCGCGGCCCGGCGCCCGTCCCGGCCGGGGACGGTGGTGGCGTCACCCGCTCCGGCAGGCCGGCGCTTTCCGGCCGGAACCGTTCCTGGTAGGCGCCAAGCAGCCCCTCGACGTCCAGCTCCAGAAACCGTCCGTAGTTTTTTAAAAAGCCCCGGACGTAAACCGGGCCGCCGGGAAGAAGCTCGAATTGCTCCTCTTCCATGGCCTGAAGATATTTTGTGCGAATTTTGATGTTCTCGTCCACCTCTTCCAGAGTTAAGCCCCTGGCTTCCCTGGCTTCTTTCAAGATCCTGCCGATGTCCATCAACTGCACCCCCTGAAATCGGGTTGTTCGTACTCGGGCAGTCCCATAACAAATTTTTTCACCGTCAGCGCGGCGTTAACCAGATCGGATGTCTCCACGGAGAGGTCGTAATCAGCGCTGGGAGCGTCGGGGTAGCGGTAAAGCG
>Ga0209347_1000707_pt1 | contig 73077 bp, 58 predicted proteins | sample AutmiccommuBRH23_FD_187382 | JGI IMG/M metagenome (GOLD analysis project Ga0209347, IMG submission 187382) | Deep subsurface microbial communities from Mt. Terri, Switzerland - Autotrophic microbial communities BRH/23 (SPAdes) (version 2) | ecosystem: Environmental > Aquatic > Deep subsurface >... | reverse complement strand
GCGGCGACCGAGAAGAAACTCGCGGGCGCTGCACGTGCCAGCTTCACCAAGAAGTGCGCGCGCGATGCCGTCGGGAACTGAGCTGCCTTGAGCCGACTTACGGCAGGTAGCCGAAGCCCCTCGGCTGATCGTTCGTGCGGGGAGCTTTTTTGGCAGCCAGCTTCTGCGGTCGCCTTTCAGGTTGCTTTTCCGGCCGTTTAGGCATCTCCCGAAGTTCTGCGACTGTCACGGTCGTCTGCGCGTCGGAACCGTAGGCCACCTGAAGCAGGATCTTCACTGGATTCGGGATAGTGCGCCCGGATTCATAGCGAGATGCCCCGGATTGCGTGATGCCGAGCCGCATCCAGAATTCACTCTGGTTCAGGCCGAGCATCTTGCGTCGAGCGACAACGTCGGCGTTTGTCTGGAACCAAAAATTGCTGGTCTTCGCAGGTGGCATGGGACGGTCCTCACGGGTCGATGTCGAATCGTCGGATATTCTATCGGCATTTCATGCGTCGTTGCGACATCGACGATCTCCCGTGGCTCTTTTCGTGCAAACGATCGGAGCTGCTCAGGCCGGCGAGCCTCGCGGTGTTCGCGGACTGATTGGGCGAGACGCTCGCCCGGCCGATGCGGGGGACTGCCATGCGGGCCGGCAGATCGCAGCGGTGCGTCCCGATCCGCCATGACGGCAGGATTCAGAAGATGTGTTCCAACTATCGACCTGCTCGGAGTGCCGAGCTTGCGCACTTTGGCCCTCGCAGCGTTTTGCAGCAAGCCAAGAAGCTCTAGCAAAATGAAGTCTATGCCTTCTGCAAGTGTTGCCAGCAGAAGATGCAGCAGGCGATCTCGAAGGCTTCGTAGCCAATGACGGGGATGCGCTCGAAGCGGATGCGAAGTCCGCGAAAGGGGTGCAGCGAGCCGAGCGTATGCTCGACGAGCAGCAGCCTTTACCGAGGCCTCCGGTGCTGCTCCCCGTTTCGGGCAAGCTGGGTTTCCATTGGCACGGGCGCCAGTTGATCTCGGGCTAGACGCGACTGCCGCTGCCTGCGTACCATACATGGGGTAGTTTGAACGCGATCAGCGGCGCCGCACCTCCTCACACTGGGCTTGCGAGCCGTGATTCGGGTCGCAATTGTCCGGCGGCAAAGGGCTGCTGCCGACGCGAGCGATACAGGGCGTAGAGCGTTTGCGCGCCGACATCAGTGATGCAGGTCTAAATTCACCCCGATCAAGCGGGGTCCAGCGAAGAGGAACACGAGAGATGGCAGAGCGCGTGGCCGTATTGGCCGTCGACGATCGGCCGGTAAACCTGTCCGCCATCGAGGCGCTTCTCGACGACCAGGAGGTCGATGTGGTGAAGGCGCTGTCGGGAAACGACGCGCTGCGCCACACGCTCACGCGAGAATTCGCGCTCGTGCTCCTCGACGTGCAGATGCCCGGCATGGACGGCTTCGAGACGGCCGAACTGATGCGCGCCAATCCGAAGACGCGCCATCTGCCGATCATTTTTGTCACGGCCGGCATTTCCAACCGGGGTATGCAGTTCAAGGGCTACGAGCTCGGCGCGGTCGACTACCTGATCAAACCCTTCGAGCCGCACGTGCTGCGCGGCAAGGTCATGGTCTTCTGTGACCTCTTCCGCCAACGCCGCGAACTCGAAGCGGCGAAAGCGCTGCTGGAGGCGAGGATCGAAGAGCGGGTCGAGCAGTTGCGGGAAAGCGAGGAGCGCTTCCGCCTGCTCGCTACCCATGCGCCGGTCGGCATCTATCAGCTCGACCGCGACGGTAATTGCTTGTCCGCGAATCCCCGCTGGTACGAGCTCTGCGGCCTCGCGCCGGAAGCTGCTGCGGGCCAGGGGTGGCGGGTCACGCTCCATCCCGACGATCAGCTGCTGGTCGACGCGGCAACTCGGGACGCCTTCGAGCACGATACCGGATATGCGCTCGAATACCGCATCGTGAGCGGAAGCGGGCCTACGCGGACCGTCCTCGCACGGGCCGAAATGATCCGGGATCACGACGGCCGGCCGCGGCACCTTTTTGGGACGCTACTCGACATCACGGAGCAAAAGACAGTCGAAAACGAACTGGTGCTGGCCAAGGCTGAGGCCGAGCGGGCGAACGAAGCCAAGTCGCGCTTTCTGGCCGCCGCGAGCCACGACCTGCGCCAGCCCTTGGCGGCTATGACGCTGTACCTCGACGTTCTGCGACAGGAAGTGCCCGCGAGCAGCCAGAAGCTCGTCGGGAATCTGCGCCAGTGCGTCGGCAGCTTGAGCAAGCTGCTGACTGACCTGCTGGACATGAGCAAACTCGAAGCCGGCGTCGTGACGCCCACGATCTCGGATTTTCCGATCAACGACATCCTTGCGAGCGTGCTCGCAGTTCATGCGCCGGAAGCACGCCTTAAGGGCCTGTGGCTGACCTATGTATCGACGCGCCTCACGGCCCGCACCGACGCCGTCCTGTTCCAGCGCATGCTCGGCAACCTGATCGCCAACGCGGTCCGCTACACCGAGCACGGCCGAATTCTGGTCGGCTGCCGGCGCCGAGGCGGCAAGGCGTGGGTCGAGGTCTGGGATACCGGGGTCGGTATTCCGGAAAACAAAATGAGCGAGATTTTCGAGGAGTTCAAGCAGTTGGGCGACGGTGCCCGCACCCATGGTAGCGGCCTCGGACTTGCCATCGTTGCCAAAACCGCCGCGCTGCTGGGTTTGCAGATTCGGGTCGGATCGCGACTTGGACGCGGCTCCATGTTCGCGCTCGAATTGCCGCTCGGCAAAACGCCCCGCCAACTGCCGCAGCAGCAGGGGCCGCAGCGCCGTTCGCTACGCATTGCGCTCGTTGAGGATAACCCGGCCGTTCTGGACGCCGTGAAGTGCGCGCTGGAGTCCGTCGGACACGAGGTCATCGCGGCACAAAGCCGCCGAGAAATGCTCGAGGCGCTCGGCGAGCGCCGCCCGGACGCCGTGGTGTCGGACTATCGGCTCATGGATGGCGAAACGGGCCTCGACGTCATCGATTCGGTGTGGGAACTGCACGGCAGCATGATTCCGGCCCTCGTTTTGACCGGCGAAACCGCTCCCAGCTTCATCCGCAATATGGCAGATCGCGCGATCGCGGTACAGCACAAGCCATTGGACCTCGAGGCGTTGCAGGTCTGTCTGGCCAATATGGTCGCCGCTGCCTCCGGAATCGATCCGTTGACGGGTGTCTGGAACCTCCGGCGCATCGAGTACGCCTCGCGCCATGCCATTCGCACCGGAGCCCGGCGTGACCAAGCGCCGTCGCTGATCTTGTTCGACATCGATTGCTTCCAAGATTTCGCGGGCGAGTTCGGTTCCCAGCGCGGGGACGATGTCCTGCGCGAGATTGCGCGGCGAGCGGGTGCCGCCCTGCGCGAGGGCGACGAACTGGGGCGCAAGGGGGGCGCAGCGTTCCTCGTACTTGCCCGAAATACTTCCCCCGCTGCCGGCGAGACGCTCGCCGAGAGTCTGCGCCGCGCCATTGAGGCCGAGTCCTGTCCGACCGTGGGCAAGGTCACCGCGAGTTTTGGCGTAGCCGAACACCTCGCCGGCGAGCCGTTCGAGGAATGGCTGGCACGTGCCGATGACGCGGTACGCCTCGCGAAGAACGCCGGCGGTAACTGCGTACGCCTGCATCCGGCTAACGTATTGTGGAAGCCGCGGCGACCGGTCGACGGGCAGTTCGTCCAGCTCGTCTGGCATGAACACTACTGCTGCGGGGAGCCGACAATCGACGCCCAGCACCGAGCTCTGGTCGAACAGGCTAATGCGCTGCTGACGGACCTTATGGGGGGAAGGTGCCCGACGCCCGAACTCGTGCTGGCGGCGCGGCGCGTTTTGAGCGAAGTGGCGCAGCATTGTCGCGACGAAGAACAGATTCTCGAAGCGGCCGCTTATCCCGACCTCGACTGCCACCGGGCCGAACACGCCGCCCTGCTGCGTAGAGCAGAGAATTTCCTGGCACGCCTCGGCAATGGCGCGCAGAACGTAGCCGGGCTGCTCGAGTTCATCGCCTACGAATTCGTCGCGTTGCATATGCTCGGCACCGACCGGGAGTACGCAACTCACCTCGGAGCGTTAGATTCAATGGCAAGCAGTTCGCCCGGTTAGAACCATCCCATTACACACATCTCCGCCATCCAGCCGCTGGACATAAATTTTGTTAATCCACCTAGTTAACACTTTGCTTGTGGACCTCCTGAAAAAAGCGTCCACTCTCGTCTTTTGGCGAGAGCATATGGCAGCGGATGCGGGGGGCTGGGTGGCGATGGAATTCGAAGGCATGGATCTGGGTGACGAGCGGCTGAACCGCCGGGCGGTGAAGTTGACGGAGAGACTGGCGGCGAAGCCGATGGCGAGCATCCCGGCCGCCTGTGGTGGCTGGGGCGAGACGGCGGCGGCGTACCGCTTTCTGTCGCAGGACGAGATGTCCTGGCAGGACATCATTCAGCCGCACTGGCAGCGGACGCAGGAGCGCATGGCGGCCCAGGCGGTGGTGCTGTGCCTGCAGGACACGACGGAACTGGACTTCAACGGCCAGGAGATTGCCGGCCTTGGCCCGCTGTCCTATGAGGCGCAGCGCGGCATGTACCTGCACCCGACCTATGCGGTGACGCCGGAGCGCGAGCCGCTGGGGCTGCTCGACGCCTGGATGTGGGCGCGCAACTTCAAGGATGACGAGGGCGAGCGGGCGCCGGCGGGGGAAAGCACACGCTGGATCGAAGGCTACGAACGGGTGGCGGAACGGGCGGCGGAACTGCCGGACACGCGCTTGGTGTATGTGGCCGACCGGGAGTCCGACATCATTGCGCTGATGCTGCGCGCGCAGGAACTGGGCACGCCCGCGGACTGGCTCGTGCGCGCCCAGCATAACCGTGCATTGCCCGAGGGCGGCAAGCTGTGGGAGCGCCTGAGCTCGGGCACGACCTTGGGGGAAGTGGCCTTCACCCTGAGCGCACGCCGTGGGCAGGCGGCACGGGAAGTGCGGCAGGCGATCTGGGTGGAGCGGGTGACGCTGCGGGACCCGCAGAGCGGCCGGACGGTCGAGGTCACGGGCCTGGTGGCCCGGGAGGTCGCCCCGCCTGCCGGGGTGGAGGCGCTGGAGTGGCGTCTGCTCAGTAACCGACCGATCGCTGGACTGGACGAGGCGCGTACGCTCATCGACTGGTACCGGGCGCGCTGGGAAATCGAACTCTATTTCCATGTTCTCAAGAACGGCTGCCGGGTGGAAGCCTTGCAACTGGGTCGGGCCGAGCGCATCGAGCGCGCGCTGGCGCTGTACATGGTGGTGGCCTGGCGCATTGCGTTCCTCATGCGCATGGGGCGCAACTGCCCGGACCTGGACGCGGCCCTGTTCTTCGAGCGTGACGAATGGCGGGGCACCTACATCCTGAACGGAAAGAAGCCACCCGCGGCCCCGCCCCGACTCAACGACGTCATCCGCCTCATCGCGCGACTCGGTGGCTTCCTCGGTCGCAAAGGCGACGGCGAGCCGGGCGTGAAGACGATCTGGCTCGGACTACAGCGCGTCACCGACTTCGCCGCCGGCCTGCGTCATGCCCGAGAGTTCGGCGAGCTTTGAGATGTGTGTAATGGAATGGGTTAGAACCTCCAGCATCAAGAATCGGGCGGCCGAAGCGGAAGCGACGGTCGACGAGATGTTCGGCCGGATGAGCAACCTGGAAGTGCGCGAGATGAACAAGGCGCTGGACGAGGATCCGGGGATCGGTGCGGGGCGTTATCAGACGATGCGCGAGCACCGGCTGGCCGAGGAAATTCTGGCCGAGAGGCTGAAGTTTCCACGGAACCGCACGACGACCGCGACTTGAGGCCTTCATCCTGGCGCAATATCAATTTACCCGCCCAGGGGTTCAGCGGGCTCATCGCTCGCGCATTGATCGAGTGGAAAGGTTATGGTGAGACAGCGATAGCCGCACCCGGCATCTCGGCTGGGCCCACGCCGCTTTCGTCCAGCGCAGCCGAAGAATCGGGCCGTCGGGACAGTCAAGCGGGAGCCAGCCTCGTCGCCCGGCTGCAGCTCGTCGCGAAGAAGATGCGAAATGGGGAGCTCTGCGTCCTGGCGACGCTTGCGGATCTTTCTGATGGTACAGACGCAGCAGTAGCCGATTACGGCAAGTAGGGCCAGCACAGCCGCGACCTGTTCCATGACGTCCTCCGTGCTCGGGCGCCGACGCGCCCACGAGTGCTGCATGAACCAACCAAGCGAGTGTGGCGATCGTTTCGCACTTTGGTTCGCACCGAAGTTCGCACTTCAGGTTCGCGCCCGATTCGCGCGCGTGTCTACCCTTTCCCTGCCTGGGCCCTGAGCGACTCGTAGAGCTTCCCGGGCCCCAGCAGAATCGACTTGAGGTCGGCGCGGATCTTCTCGGACTCCAGCGCCTGCTTGCTCATCGACGTGAAGGCCGACAGCGCCTCCATCACGGCGTCCAGGATTCGGTTGTCGAGGTCGGGCGAGTTGCTAAACTGCTCCTTGAGGCCAGCCGATTCACTGGCGAAGCGTCGGGCCAGACAGCGCAGCGCATGGAGGAGTATTCCCCTCGGAGCACGATCCTGGAGACGTGGCACCGACGCCATCCCTGCCGTGAGGCTTGGCGATTCGATGCCGAACAGGTGAATCAAGCCTGGCACGTGGTGCCGGCTCGGCCCATCCAGGCGGAAGTCCGCTTCCGGCATGCACGACCCTGCGATCTTCGGGCGCACCCCGGCATATCCCGGCACGAGCCGTCCGTCTTCGAATGCCGGCCACCAGCTGCGGATCGCGGCGTAAAAACGCTGCGCCCGTACGGGATCGACGTCGTAGGCGGGCGCGTCGATCCATTCGACGTCCGGTCCGAACTACGCCTGCCCGCCCAGATCGAGCGTCAGATGCACCCCAAGCCCGCCGGGCTCGGGGATCGGATAGATCAGCCGCGAAAACGGCGCCTTGCCGCGGAAGGCGAAATACACGCCGCGCGCAAACCCCGCGCGTGACAGGTCATCGGCGGCCGGGCGACTGAGGGGCCGAGCGCCACGGCGTCGAGGCCGGATGCGTTGATGACCCAGCGCGCGCGCAGATCGATTTCGCGCTCGCCGCCGCCCTGCAGCACCATGCCTCGGGAATCGGAATGTCCACTCAGCACCGGACTACCGAATGCGAACATTGCGCCGTCGCGTTCGGCGTCGCCGAGCAGCGCAAGCATCAGCGCGTGGCTGTCCACAATGCCCGTCGAAGGCGACAGCAGCGCCGCGTGGACGTCCAGCGCCGGTTCAAGCGCGGCAACTGCCGCTCGATCGAGCTCGCGCAGGTCGCCCACGCCGTCGGCTTCGGCGCGCGCCGCGACGACGAGCATGTCGCAGCGCGCATGGGGATCATCCGCTCCTGGCAGAACGCGTAGAGCATTTCGCGCCCCTCGACGCATAACCGCGCCTTGAGCGAGCCGGGCGCATAGTAAAGACCAGCGTGGATCACTTCGCTCTTGCGCGAGCTCACGCCAGTTCCGAAAGTGCGTTCTCGCTCGGTTGTCCGGATTTTGCAGAGGTATTCAGCGAGATAACGCGTTCGCCCCCTCTGCGGCCTGGAACCGGTCGTCGCACCGGGCCGCAAAAGTGAGCACCGGCTGAGCTTCGGCCGCCCCGCCTCGCGTGGACAATCGGCTGTTCGAACCGGACCGGACTTGTCCTAGTCCGCCCTCGCGCCATTGGCTCGAAACTGCAGGAGACCGCCCGGCGGCGCGCGGACAAATTTGCCCGGTGCTGCGCCCCCTCGGCTTGAAATTCCGCCTTCCGTCACGTCTCGCGCTGGCATGCGCTATGCAACAGCAGGTTCGGTGGGTGCTGTTCGTGCAAACCCTTCTCGAGCGCCGAATAAATGTACACAAGCCTTGCCGCAACCAGCGAAACGCTGCGCCAATTATTGTTGGATTCGATGACGACCGATGTCGGACCAAGCGGGCTGGCAACGTTCTTCACCGGAACGACGACGGTTTCGCTTGAAACCCCGCAGGAAATGGTGGCTGCCGGGCGCCAGGGGCTGTCGGTCTGGCTCTACCGGATCGCCCGCGACGAATTCCGGCTCAACGAGCCGCCGAGCGTGCGCACCCTGCCGGGCGGCGCCACCGAACTCGTGCCGCCGCCGCTGCCGGTCCGTCTGCATTACCTGCTTACGCCGCTCGCCCCCGGGATCCCGGACACCGAGCAGCGCATCCTCGGCCGCGCACTGCAGCTCTTCCACACGCATCCGGTGGTCGCCGGCGCCTTGCTGCGCGCCGAGTTCGCCGGCACCGATGCCGAAATCCACATCCACCTCGAGGCCCTGAACATTGAGGAAATAACGCGAGTCTGGGAGGCACTTGAAGGCTCCTACCAGCTCGCGGTCTCGTACGAAGTGACGCTGGCCAATATCGATAGCGGCGCCGACCCGCTCACCGCGCCGCTCGTCGAGTCGGTGCGGAGCGACGAGGCGGTGATCGTCGGGAGCGAAAGCTGATGGCGCGTCGCGAGGTCGTCCACGACTCGATCCGCTATACCATCGCCGACGGTGATCCGCCGCCCGCTGACCTTTCAATCTGGGCAGTGCTGCGCACGCGCGTCATCGACGAGCTGACGCTGGCGCCGCCGGCCAACCGGATCCGGCTGACGACGAATCTGCGCCGCGCCACGGTACGGATCGCCGAAGGCGGCTATTGCGGACTCGTCGCGCGGCCACGCGACGTCTCGGCGGCGCTCGTGATGCCGGGCGCACTGAGCGCGAGCGTCGAGGCTGCAGGCTACCTGCCGCGTGACCTGACGCCGGCGATCGACGCCGCCCGCCGCGCGCTGAACGCCCCTGCGAACCCCGGTGCCGCCAGCCTCGACGTGCTGCCGCCGGACACCGTACCGCCGCTGCAGTTTCGACCTGGGCGCGGGGTGCTGCTAGAGCGCACGGCCTCGATCGAAGCCGAGCAGTTCACGAACGTCGTTTCCCCGCCGCCGGCACCGGCGACGGTGCCGATCGCCGACGGCCCGCAAGTCCTCCGTCCGTCCGGTACGCGCGTCAGCGGGGTGCCGCTTGCACTGCCCACGCAGCCGCTGCACCGTGCAGCGCCGCTCGCGCTGCGCGTTCTGATGCGCCGGCGCAGCAGCCCGACAAGCATGGTGGCGGCGACCGGTGCCGAGATCGGCATCGCCGGAATTTGGTTGGCATACCCGGACACGCAGACTTCGCCTCCGGTTGCCGGCGATTTCTGCGCGGTCGAGCCCGGCTTGCGGTTTGCGCACCCTGTCGGCGCCCCGATCCACCGCTGCACACTCACCGCGTCGGGTGCGCCGCGCCACCTGCATGAGCTCGCGCCGCGCGGCGCGACATCGATCACGGTGGCGCCGAACGCCGGGCTCAATCCGGCCGGGGGCGACTTGCTGCGCCTCGGCGATCCCCTGCTGCCCGAGGTCGAGATCGTCGTCAGCGCCGGCTTCGGCCCGGTCGCCGACCCGAACGCCGCGGTGACGATCCGCCTCACCGCGCCCACGGCGGCGATTCATCGCGTGACCGAGCCGGTGAGCGACCTCGCCGTCAGCGCCGCAACCCCCGGCGGCAACGTCAGCCGCGAGGCGCTGCCCGGTGACGCAGTCGTCTTCGCCGCCGGAATCGGCGCGCTTCCGACCTCGAGCGTGATCGCCATCGAGCACCTGACCCCCCACGCCGCGTATTACACCGCGACGCAGTACCCGGCGTGGGACGGCGTCAATTTCACACACCAGACGGTGCTCGACGCGAACGGGCGGACGGTGTGGCCGCCTCTTGCGCGCATCGCCCAACTGCGACTGTTCGCGCGCCGCCCGCCGCACCCGGACCAGCAGCTCGACTTCGCGCTCGAGCAGATGGCCGACAACCTGGTTTCGATCGTGTTCAGCTGAAGGAGAACCTCGATGCCCGAATACCTGTCCCCCGCGGTCTATGTCGAGGAAGTCGACACGGGCAGCAAGCCGATCGAGGGCGTGTCGACCAGCACCGCCGGCATGATCGGCGTGGCCGAGCGCGGCCCGGCGCACGTGCCGATTCTCGTCACCAGCTACGGCGAGTACCAGCGCTGGTTCGGACAGGGCCTCAATGCCGCGGTGTACGGCGAACACCGTTTCCTGCCGCACGGCGTCGAGGGTTTCTTCATCAACGGCGGCAAGCGCGTCTATGTCACGCGCGTGCTCGAGATCGACCAGGCCTTGCCGGCGAATCGTCAGCTCGTCGCGCCCGACCTCGCTGCACCGTTGTCGGCGCGGCTGATCGTGCCGTCCGCGCCGACAGAGACGACGATCACGATCGACGCCGACCCGGGGTTTCTCGTCGGCAATACGCTCCAGCTCGGCGAGGGCATCAGCGCCGAATTCGATGATGTCGCCGCCCCCGCGGTCGCCGCGAATACCGTGACGCTGCATCTGCCCCTGTCGTTCGACCACGCCAGCCCGCAGGCTGTCGACCAGCTGCCGATCACCGACGCCGCGCCACCGGCGTCGCATTCGTCGTCGCTGGCTTCCCCCACCGCGATCGGCGCGACCTCGGTGCTGCTCGGCGCCGGGGCGTTCGCGCCGGCGATCACCGCCGGCGACGTCTTCCGCATCGACACCGGCGACCTTGAGGAACTGGTCGTCGCCGCCGGGCCAGTCGCCGGCAACCGGCTGAACCTGCGCGCCCCGCTCTTGCTCGCGCACGCTGCGGCGGCGCAGCTGCGCCGGCAGGCGATCGGCGCCGTCGCCGCCGCCCGCCAAGTGGCGCCCGGGGCGGGAGTCGCGCCGGGCAGCGCGGTCGTGCTCGTCAACAGCAACGCCGGGCTGACGACCCCCGGCGACGGCGTGCGATTCGCGCATCCCGACCCGGCTCGGGTCGAGTACCGCCGCATCGGCGCGCTGACGCGGCTGACCTTGTCGCAGCCGGCGTACGCCGACTATCCGGTGGGCACGCGCGTTTCGGAGGTCACGCTCGGCGCCGCGTCCGCAGCGACGACGCTCGGCGCGAACGCGGCCCCTGGGGCGACGACGATCGCCGTGCTCGACCGAACGACGATGAATGTCGGTGACATGCTGGAGATCGGCACGCTCGGGGACACCGAGTTCGTCGAGATCGTCGCGCTGCCGGCGCGTCTGCCAGCACCCGATGCCGGCAACGTGGTGCTGCGCGCGCCACTACGCGTGCAGCACCTGAGCGGCGCCAGCGTCGCACGACGTGCTCCGCCGACCGCGGCGACCCTCAACACCGTCGTCGCGCTGGCGGCCGCGGTCGGCTCGCCCGACGTCGTCGTCGCCCTGGGCGGCTATGCTGCCAGTGATGCGTTGCGCATCGAACCGCTGGCCGGCGGGCCGTTCTATCACGTCGTTGCCGGTGCGCCGGCGGCCGTGACCCCGCAGACGCTGACGCTCGTCAATCCTCTGACGCAGCCGCACGGCGCAGGGGCGCTCGTCGCCCGCCGCAACCCGATGATCCTCGTGCGGGCGCTCGACGCCGGCGCGTGGGGCAACCGCCTGCGCGTCGCGATGGAGGCGATGAACCCGCCGCAGGACGCGCCGCTGCTGACGACGCGCGTGCGCCAAGTGCTGCCCGGCAACCGCCTGCGCCTGAACTCGGCGGCCGGCGTCGAGACCGGCAGCGAGCTGCTGGTCACCGATTCGACGAACACGACGACGCCGCTGAAGGTGCTGTCGATCGACCGCCAGAACGACTTCCTCATCACGCTCGAAGCATCGACGCCGCTGCCGGGCATCGTGGTCGCCGGCGACGCGGTGAGGAGCCGCGAGTACCGTCTGGTCGTCGAGCTGCTGCGCCAGCCTGACGCGGCGTATCCGGCGCGCGACACGACCGCGATCGACCGCGAAGTCTTCGCCGGCCTGTCGCTCGACCCACGGCATTCGCGCTACTTCCAGCGCGTCGTCGGGACGACGTGGAACATGACGACGACGGCCACCACCTTCGACGACGCGGGCCGGCCGCTGCGCCGCGCCGACCGCCGCTCCGAAGGCGAGTCGGACTACATTCGCGTCCTCGATGTGGCGCCGTCGACGGGCGTGCGCCCCGGACCGGTCGCCACTTACGACGTCCGCCCGGGCGTACCGCCGCGGCTCGTGCTGCTGCCGCTCGGCAACGGCACGGACATGGTGCCGGGCATCACCGACGCGACGTACATCGGCACGGACAGCGTCGACCCCGAGCAGCGCACGGGGCTCTTCACGCTGCGCAACGTCGAGGAGATCAGCATCGTCGCGGCGCCGGGCCGCACCAACGTGCAGATGCAAAGCGCGCTGATCAACCACTGCGAGCTGATGCGCTACCGCTTCGTCGCGCTCGATGGTGCGCCGCCGCCGGCCGATTCGATGAGCGACATCCAGGCCCAGCGGCAGCAGTTCGACACCAAGTATGCGGCGCTGTACCACCCCTGGCTGCTGATCCCCGACCCGTACCCGACCAACCTCGCGGCGGTCGCCGACTACCCGATACCGCCCAGCGGTCACGTGCTGGGCATCTTTGCGCGCACCGACATCGAGCGCGGCGTGCACAAGGCGCCGGCGAACGAAGTCGTGCGCGGCGTCGTCGGGCTGCAGCGGCTGCTCAACAAGGAGCAGCACGACATCCTCAACCCCTACCCGGTCAATATCAACGTCATCCGCGATTTCCGCCCCAACAACCGCGGCATCCGCGTCTATGGCGGACGCGTGATCACCAGCGATTCCGACTGGAAGTATGTCAATGTCAGAAGACTGCTGATCTTCATCGAGGCGTCGATCGACCGCGGGCTGCAGTGGGTCGTCTTCGAGCCCAACGCCGAGCCGTTGTGGGCGCGCGTGCGCCGCGCGATCAGCAACTTCCTGACGCTGGTGTGGCGCAACGGCGGCCTCGAAGGGACGAAGGTCGAGGAGGCCTACTTCGTCAAGTGCGACCGCACGACGATGACGCAGACCGACATCGACCAAGGCCGGCTGATCGTCCTGGTCGGCGTCGCGCCGGTGAAGCCGGCCGAGTTCGTCATCGTCCGCATCGGATTGTGGACGGCGCACGCCGAAGACTAGGAGAAACGACATGCCAGCGACCGACCAGCGCAACGACCCCGTCCGCGGCTACAACTTCTCGCTTGAGATCGACAACGTCTCGCGCGGCGCCTTCTCCGAGGTCGGCGGGCTGACTGCCGACGGCGACAGCGTCGACTACCGCGAGGGCACCGACCTGCAGTCGAACGTGCGCAAGCTGATGGGCCTCAGGAAATACACCAACATCACCCTCAAGCGTGGCTACACGCAGGACAAGGAACTGTGGCAGTGGTACGTGAACATCATGAACGGCGTCCCCGACCGGCGCAACGTGACGATCGTGCTGATGAACGAGGCGCGTCAGCCGGTGCTGCGCTGGCACGCTGAGAACGCGTGGATCAACAAGATCGAAGGCCCGGCGCTGAAAGCGTCGTCGAACGACGTGGCAATGGAGTCGCTCGAGCTCGTGCATGAAGGGCTGACGCTCGAGATGTGATCCGGGTCGCGACCATGCGCATCTACGAAACTCCCGGCGTCCATTACGAGCGGGCCGACGCTTCCGGCGGCGGCATCGCGGCGCTGCGCACCGACATCGCCGGCTTCGTCGGCCTCACCCGGCGCGGGCCGCCTGGGATCGCGGTGCCGGTGGAGTCGGCACGCCAGTTCGAGGCGTGGTTCGGCGAGCCGATCGACAACGGCTACCTCGCCTACTCGGCTCGCGCGTTCTTCGAGAACGGCGGGCGACGCATGTGGGCGGTACGCGTGGCGTCGGACGCGGCGTCGACCGCAGGGCTCACGCTCGAGGACGCGGCCGGGCCAGCGTGGCGCATCGACGCGTCGAGTCCCGGCGTGTGGGGCAACGCGCTGGCACTGCGCGTCACCGAGCAGCGCCGGGCGCAGACGCGCGCGATCGTCGACGCAGTCGATCTCGCCCGCGTGCACGTCGCCGACAGCGCCGGCTTCGCCGCGGCTTCGCTCGTCGAATGCCGCGCCGGGGCGCTCGTCGAGACGGCGCGCGTCGCGGCCGTCGAGGCCGCGTCCCATACCCTCGTGCTGGGCGCGCCGCTGGCGCTTCTGCCGGCCAACGCGGCGCTGCGCGTCGAGACGATCACTTATGCGCTGGAGGTTTTCGATGGCGGCCGCCTGGTCGCGCTCCATGACGGCCTGTCGCTGATTCCCGAGGCCGGCCGCTACGGGCCGCTGGTGCTGAAGCAGCCGTGGCAGACGCCGGATACGCGCCGCCCCGACGAGAACGGCTCGCGTGCCCCGCAAGCCGATCTCGCGCTCGACTACTTCCGCGTCGCACGCAACCGCGGCGCCGTCGCACCGCCGGTGGTCGTGATCCGCGAGCTGCGCAGCCAGCCGCGCCGCGACGCGCTGCGCCCGCTCGTCAGCGTCGGCGGCGCCGCGCCGGCCGCGCCGATGCCGCTGCGCGGCGGTGCCGATGGTCTGGCTGCGCTGGTCGCCGACGACTTCATCGGGGCGGTCGCACCGCCGGGAACCGACACCGAGAGCGCTGCCGCGATGCGCCGCGGCCTCGCCTGTCTCGAAGCGGTCGATGAAATCGCGCTGGTCGCCGTGCCCGACATCCACATCCAGCCGCGCCCGCCGCATGGCACGCTGCCGCCGCCCGAATGCGTCGTCGACCGCTGCATCCCGGTGTCGCCGCCGGCGGCGAGCCCGCTGCCGCCGCCAGTCGGCGACAGGCCGCCGCGCTTCCCGCTCGCCGACATCTACCGCGTGCAGGCGGCGATGGTCGGGCACTGCGAGAAGAAGCGCGACCGCCTCGCGCTGCTCGACGCGCCGTTCGACGCGTGCGCGAAACTGAGCTACTCGGTCAATGAGCTGCGTGCCTGGCGCAGCCGCTTCGAGACGAAGTTCGCGGCGCTCTACGCACCGTGGCTCGCGGTCGTCGACCCGCTGCGCTCGCGCGGCGCCCGCGCGCTGACGCGGGCGATTCCGCCCAGCGGCCACGTCGCCGGGCAATGCGCGGCGATCGATCTGCGGGCGGGGGTGCATGTCGCGCCGGCGAACGTCGCGCTGCAATGGGTGCAGGACACGACCCTCGCGTTCGACGAGGAACGGCACGGGGTTTTGAACACGCTCGGCCTCAACGTCGTGCGCGCGCTCCCGGGGCGCGGCGTGCGCGTGCTCGGCGCGCGCGCGCTGTCGTCAGACAGCGATTGGCGCTTCATCAACGTGCGCCGCCTCATGTCGATGATCGAGAAGGCGATCGACGTCTCGATCCAGTGGGCCGTGTTCGAGCCGAACGACTGGCGCACACGCGCCAAGCTGACGCTGGTCCTCAGCTCGTTTCTGCGCGAGCTGTGGGCGCACGGCGCGCTCGTCGGCAGCTCGGCCGACGAAGCGTATTTCGTGCGCTGCGACGAGACGAACAATCCGCCCGCCGCCAGGGACCGCGGCGAGTTGCTGATCGAGGTCGGCGTCGCCGCGACCGTGCCGTTCGAGTTCATCGTGTTGCGCATCGGGCGCGACGCGAGCGGCTTCGCGGTCAGCGGCGAAGGCTTTGCCGCGACGGAGGGCGCATGAACCGGTATCCCGTCCCCCCGCCGACCGTCCACTTGTAACGGAGCAACAGAGCAATGGCCCTCCTCGCCCCTACTGCGCTGCGCGCCGATCCGGTGCTCAACCACAACTTCGTCGTCAGCCTGCTCGACACCAGCAGCGTGCTGGCGACGATCGGTTCGGCAGCGCTGTCCGCGGCGCTCGACGTCGCCGTCGGCGGCTTCTCCGAGTGCTCGGGGATCGAAATGACGATGAAGCCCGAGCCGTACAAGGAAGGCGGCGCCAACGGCTTCACGCGCCAGTTCCCGAACCGCGTCGAATGGTCGGCGATCACGCTGAAGAAGGGTATCGGCTCGGGCAACACGCTGTGGGACTGGCACTACGGCTTCGTCATCGGCAAGGGCAAGCGCCGCGACGGGCTGATCGTGCTGCTGAGCGACCTGCACGTGCCGAACAACGTCTGGTTCTTCCGCCGCGGCCTGCCGAGTAAGTACTCGGGTCCGCAGATGAACGCGATGCAGAACAGCGTCGCGATCGAGTCGATCGAGATCACGCACGAAGGAATCTTCCAGCTGCCCTTCGTCGGCGCGGCAACCGCGCTCGCCTCGGCGGTCGCCGGCGGCGGCTTCGGCGCGAGCATCGCGGCGGCCGGCAGCACGCCGGGCGCGATCGGCAACCTGCTGTGAGGCGATGACCATGGCAGCCCCGCAAATCCGGATTCGCGAAGTGACGGGAACGATGCGGGTCGTCGACAGCGAGTCGCTGCTGACGCCATCGATCCTCGAGCGCATCGTCGCTGCGGTGATGGCGGCGATGGAGAGCGAGCAGCGCGACCGCGAGGCGCACCGGCGCGACACGCATATCGGCGGCGGCTGCAACGCCTGCGAGGAGAAGCACAAATGAACGAGCCGGCGAAAGCGATCTTCCGCGTCTACTGGTTCGGCCTCGACCAGCCGCAGGACATCCCCGTGCAGTACAACCCGACCGAGTATTCGTTCGACAAGTCGGCGCAGATCGGCGAGGTGCAGATCCCCGGCCTCGACGCGCCGCTGCAGCAGTTCGTCCGTGGCAACGCCGAGAAGCTCACGCTCGAGCTGTTCTTCGACACCACGGAGCTGGGCATGGGGGCGGGCGCGACGAGCGTGACGACCGAGACCGACAAGATCTACCAGCTGATCAAGATCGAGCCGAAGCGGCACGCGCCGCCCATCGTCGAGTTCATCTGGAGCCACGAGATGGCCGGCACGCACATCGGCGGCGCGCCGGGAAGCGTCGCCGCGGCGCTGACGCAGACGGTCAGCGGCGCGGCGCAAGCCGCAGGGGCCGCCGTGGGCGCGGCGGTGCAGGCCGCCGGCAGCACTGGAGCAGCGGCGCAGTCGGTCGTCGGGCCGCCGCTCGGCAGCCAGCGGCGCAACGGCTTTCGCTGCATCATCGAAAGCATCAAGCAGAAATTCACGCTGTTCTCGCCGGAAGGCATTCCGCTGCGCGCGACGCTGACGGTCAGCCTGCGCGAGTACAAGCGCCTGCGCGACCAGCTGCTCGAACTGCACCTGAGCTCGCCCGACCGCACGCACGTCCATCCCCTGCAGCAGGGCGAAGTGCTGGCGAGCGTCGCCAACCGCTACTACGACCGGCCATCCGAATGGCGGCCCATCGCCGAGAACAACGGCATCGACGACCCGCGTCGGCTGACGCCCGGCGTCTTCCTGACGATTCCGCCCCTGACCTAGGACAACGACATGCCTGCGACGACGCTGCAGGACGCCTCCGCGACTTTCGAGGACTTCTACGTCCCGCGCTTCGAGATCCACGTCGGCGGCAAATCGCTGCCGCCGGCGGTGCTGCGCGACGTCATCCAGGTCAGCTACAACGACTCGACGACCGAGATCGACAGCTTCGACATCACCGTCAACAACTGGGACGACATGACGAAGAATTTCAAGTACGTCGGCAGCGAAAAGCAGGCGAAGCTCACCGGGGCGAGCCCGGATGAACAGGTCCAGCGCCTGTTCGAGCCGTGCCTCGCCGACTTCGAGCTGAAGCTCGGCTACGGCTCGAACCTGCTGAGCATCGTCAAGGGCACATCGACCAGCCTCGAACCCAGCTTTCCCGCGGGGGGCGCCTCGACGCTCACGGTGCGCGCGCTCAACGTGCTGTTCAAGCTGCGCACGAAGCAGTACCGCGACCACTGGGAGAACAGGAAGATCAGCGACGTCGCCGAGGACATCGGCCGGCGCACCGACAACGGCAAGAAGCGCTTTCCGCTGCCGATCCGCACCGACGCGCAGGCCAAGCGGCGCGAGCCGAAGCTCGATTACATCGCGCAGGACAACCAGTACGACATCGACTTCCTGTTGCTCGAGGCGAGGAAAGTCGGCTACGTCGTCTACGTCGACCTCGAGCCGCAGGGCAAGGGCAAGCCGCCGCGCGAAGTGCTGCACTTCGGGCCGTCGAACGCGAAGAACCCGAAGGTGCCGGACGTCACCTACGAACTGAAGTGGGGCATCTCGCTGATCGACTTCACCCCCAAGCTATCGACGGCGAACCAGGTGAAGTCGATCGAAGTGCGCAGCTGGAACCGGCAGACGAACAAGTCGGTGCGCAAGAAGGCCGACCTGAAGCACCCCGACCTGCGCGTCAACGCCGATCTCATCCACCTGCTCGATCCGCCCGGCTGCACGCCGCGCGAGGAGGTCGTCGTCAACGAGCCGCAGTACACGCCGGAGCAGGCCGACCACCGCGCCGCCGCGCTGCTGTCGGAGCGCCTCAAGCAGATGGTCGAGGCGACCGGGACGACGGTCGGGCTGCCCGACCTGCGCGCCGGCCAGCGCGTGCGCATCCGCGGCCTGGGCGCACGCTTCTCGGGCGTCTATTTCGTCACGAAGACGACGCACACGATCAACGACAGCGGCTACCTGACCAAATTCACTGCGCGCCGCGAGAACAACGACGAGGGGGCGGTATGACGCAACGGACGGAGTGGGCGGCAGGCCAAGGGAGGCGTTCATGACTACGGGAACCGGTGTCGTCACCGCCTTCGTCGAGGAAATCGATGCCAAGCAGGGGCGCGTCAAAGTCAGGTACAAGAGCATCGAGGACAACCTGAAGTCGCCGTGGGCGTATATCGCCGCGCCGATGTCGGGCAAGGGGCGCGGCGCGCTGTTCATGCCGGAGAAGGGCGACGAGGTGCTCGTCTGCTTCGGCGAAGGAAGATTCGGCTTCCCGTACATCGTCGGCTTCCTGTGGAACGGCGAACACGTGTCCCCGGAGACCGAAGCGCACATGCGCGTCATCGTCACGCCCGGCGGGCACCAGCTGCGCTTCGAGGACAAGAAGGACGACACGCGGGTCATCCTGAAATCGAACGGCAAGCATTCGCTGACATTCGAGGACAGGGCGAGCGGGCCGCAGGTGATGATCAAGAGCAACGGCGGGCGCGAAGTGCTGCTCGACGACATGCAGGGACTCGGCAAGGTGCGCATCAAGTCGGGCAGCAACGAAGTCCTCATGGACGACAACCCGGCGGCGACGAAGGTCGAGCTCAGGGCCGGCTCCGGCGTGGGGGTGACGATCACGATGAACGCGACGCCGCAGCCGTCGCTGTCGATTTCCGTCGGCGCCGGCAACACGATCGACGTCAGCGCCGCGGGCGTCACGGTGAACGCCGCCGGCGCGCTGTCGATAACGACCGCGGGCGCGGCCAACGTGACGGTCGGCGCCGCGGCGAACATCACCGTCGGCGGGGCGGCCACGATCACCGCGGGCGGCGCGGTGGCGCTCACCGCGGGCGGTGCGGCAAGCATCACTGCGACCGCCTTGTCGGTCACCAGCGGCGTCGCGACGTTCTCCGGCGTCGTGCAGGCCTCCGCCGTCGTCACCGGCGCGGTCGTCAGCCCGCTGTACACGCCGGGACTCGGCAACCTGATCTAGGGGCGACGCAATGTTCCCGCTCTCGATCCCCGTGCCGCAATTACCGCTCGATCCGCCCGACGCGCCGCCGACGATCGAGAGGGTCGTCAACGTGTGCCTTGCGCCGCTCGCCTTCGCCGACGGCACCGCGCTCGCCGGCGACGCGATCGACAGGATCGGCGTGCATCTGTACCGCGCCGCCGCCGGCGCGGACGAGATCTGGAACGACGCCGAGCAACGCTGGGGGCCGGCGCCGCTCGACCTCGACGCGCTCGCGCCGCTGCCGCCGCTGCCGCTGGTGTTCAAGGCCGGCGCGGCGCTGCCATGGCAGGGCATCCTCGTCGCGGCAGGAGCGAAGGACAGGAACGGCGCGCCGAAGATCGCCAAGGCGACCGGCGGCAATCCGCGTTACCGGCTGCGCGCGTTCGTCGAGGCGCACCGCGATGGCGGCGTTTATCGGGGCCTGAGCGACCCCTCCGCCGACCTCGTCTTCGCCAGCCTCGCCGACACCCAACGCTTCGCCGTGAGCCTGGACACCGGCGACGCGCAGACCTGCGAGCGCGCGCGCCTGCTGCTCAAGGATTCCGCGCTCGCGGCAGCGGGCTTCGTCGAGATCCGTGCCAACAGCGGCCGCGAGGTCGAGATCGCGAGTTGCGCGCCCGACGGCGCGGTGCGCGCGCGCATCGTGCTGCTCGACAACGGCGACATCCGGCTGCAGCCAGCCCCCGGGCGCAGCATCGTGCTCGCCGGCCCGCTCGATGCCGAAATCATCCGCTACCAGCCGCAGGGCGGCGGGCCGAAACAGGAGCTGTGATGGACGGCGAACGCAGCACGAATCGCGAATTCCTCGGCGTCGGCTGGCGCTTCCCGCTGCAGGTGACGCCAAGCGGCCGGATCGCGCAGGCGCGCTACGAGCAGCGCATCGAGGAAGCCATCGTCATCGTCCTGTCCACGGTTCCGGGCGAGCTGCCGATGTTGCCGGAATTCGGCTGCGGCATCCACAACACGCTGTTCGCGCCCAACGACTCGCGCACGGTGGCGCTCGTCGTGCATGACGTGCGCCAGGCACTGACGCGCTACGAGCCGCGCATCGACGTGCTCGACGTGCATGCCGAAACCACCCTCGACGCGCCGAACTTGCTGCTCATCCGCATCAACTACCGCGTGCGCGAGACGAACTCGATCGGCAACCTGGTCTATCCGTTCTACATCCGGGAGTCGAGATAAATGCCGCTGAAGGACGCCCTGCCCGTCATCGACGACCGCCGCTACAGCGACATCGTCGCGGAGATCCGCTCGCGCATCGCGCGCTACACGCCGGAGTGGAAGCCCGAGTGGAACGACGTCAACGACAACGACCCGGGCATGATCCTCGCGCACGTCTTCGCCTGGCTGTCGGAGATGCTGCTCTTTCGCATGGCACGCGTGCCGCAGCTCAACTATGTGAAGTTCCTCGAGCTGATCGGTATCGAGCTGATGCCGGCGCTGCCGGCGCGCGCGGACGTCAGCTTCGCCGTCGACGAGGCGTGGCCGCTGCCGACCGTCATCGTGCCGGCGCGCACGCAGGTCAGTGCGCCGTCCGACGAGGGTCCGCCGATCGTGTTCGAGACCGAGCGGCCGCTGACCGCGGTCGCATGCAGGCTGCTCGCCGTGCAGGCGTACGACGGCGCCGTCTACCACGACGTCAGCGCGGCGAACTCCAGCGTCTCGCCAACGCCGCTCCGGCCGAACCCGACCGGCTTCGCGCCGTTCGGCGACGCGCCGCGCGACGATGCGGCGCTCGTCCTCGGCTTCGGGTTCCCGCCGACCTACCCCACGCCGGATCAGTTTCCGACGCTCAGCCTCGACCTCGCTTTCTGGGCCTTCGAGCAGCCGACGCAATCCCTGACCGTACAATGCGCACGGCCGACGCGTGCGTTCGCCGCGGCGAAGCTCGAGTGGGAAGGCTGGGACGGCGCCGAATGGGTGCGCGTCGATGCGCTCAACGACGAGACGCTCGCCTTCACGCGCACCGGCCACATCATGCTGCGCATCGACAGCAAGCTCAATCTGGCGCGAAGTTTCCTCGGCGAGTACGACGCCATCGACCCCGTCACCAAGCAGCCGCGCGAGCCGCTGTTCTGGCTGCGTGCGCGCCTGTCCCGCAACCAGTACGAACGCGCGCCGCGTCTCGCCGCCGTGCGCACGAACACGGTGCCGGCGCTGCAGGCGCAGACGGTGCAGCGCGAGATCCTCGGCGGCACGACGGGCGCGCGCAACCAGACTTTCCAGCTTGAAAACACGCCGATCGTGCACGGCAGCCTCGTCATCGAGATCGACGAAGGCATCGCCGACGACGCGGCCGCGGCGCCCGGCGCCTCTGCACGCCGCTGGGCGATCGCCGAGGACCTGTTCGGCGCCGGCCCGACCGACGAAGTGCTGGCGGTGAATTGGACCAGCGGCGAGGTGCGCGCCGGCGACGGCGAGCACGGCCAGATTCCGGTCGCCAACGCCGACAACCCGGATACCAACGTCGTCGTCGTCGAATACCGCTTTGGCGGCGGCAAGCGCGGCAACGTCGCCGCCGGCACGATCGCGACGCTCTTGTCGCCGATCGACGGCCTCGACGGCGGAAAGACCACGAACGTCTTCGCCGCCTACGGCGGGCGCGAGGAGGAGCGCTTCGAGGAGGCGCAGGTGCGCGCACGTCGCGCCCTGCGCGCGCGAGAACGCGCCGTGAGCGTCGACGACTTCGAGCTGCTCGCGCAGCAGGCCGGCAACGTCAAGCGCGCCAAGGCGTTGCCTCTTACGCATCCGCGCTTTCCCGGCGTCGCCGTTCCCGGCGCGGTGACGGTGATCGTCGTCCCCGACGCAGCGGGGCCGAATCCGCTGCCGAGCGACGGACTGCTGCGCACCGTCTGCGCGTACCTCGATGCGCGGCGGCTGTTGACGACGGAACTGTTCGTCGTCGCGCCGCGCTATGTCGCGGTCGAAATCGACGCCCAGGTGGTCGTCGAGGACAACGCCGATCCGGCCGTCGTGAAGCAGAACGTCGAGAAGGCGCTGGCGACGTATCTGCATCCGTTGCTCGGCGGCGACGACGGGTCGGGGTGGCCTTTCGGCGGCGCGTTGCGCTATTCGAAGATCGTGCAGCAGGTGTTTGCCGTCGTCGGCGTCGACAGCGTGCCGCGGCTGGTGCTGACGGTCGAGGGGGACGAGCAACCGGAGTGCCGCGACGTGGCGATCTCGCCTTTCGCGCCGAATGCGCTGGTGAGAGTCGCGGCGTTGCGAGTGGAGGTGCTGACGGCGTTCGAGTTCGAAGGAGCGGGCGGATGAGCACCGACGTCTCGCGCCTGCCCCCCGTGCCGGCCCCGCCGCACGACCCCTACTCCCTGCTCCTCGCCGGCCGGCTCGGCCCGCGCCCTGCGATCGGCTGGCGTCTGCGCCGAGCGGAGCGCGTCGACATCGACGGCGGCACGCGCGCCCTCGTCCTCGCTCCCGCTCCCGCCACTGCGCGCTGGCTGAGCGAACCCGACGGCAGCTTCGGCGGGCTCAAGCCGCCACCGAATGTCGTGCAGACACCGAGCGGCGACATCCTTCTGCTCGAACCGACGACCGGCGCGCTCACGCGCTTTGACCCGTGCTGCTGCCGTTTCAAGCCGCTGCCGTGCACGACGCAGACCGCCGCCGACCCCACCGGCTGCCTCGACCGCGGCGCGGCGGGCATCACCGCGGCGCTGCCGGTCCCGCTCACCCGCCTGCTCGATGCGCAGGCGATCGCCGTGTGCGCGGGCGAACTGTTCATCGCCGACCGCGGACATGGCCGCGTCGTCCGCGTCAGCCTCGCGGGCCTCGTCCCGCGCGGCGCGCTGCGCCTGCCGCCGAGCCAGCAGGCGGCGCTGCCCAGCCCGCCGTGGCACCCGACCGGCCTCGCCGTCGACGGCCATGGCATTCTTTACGTATCCGATCCCCGGAACGGCCGCATCGACCGCTTCGGTCCGCGCGGCCAGTGGCTCGGCGCCGTGAAGGCGGGCCTCGGCGTCACGCATCTCGCGGTCGACTGCCGCGACCGGCTCCACGCGGTCGTGTTCGAGACGAAGTTCGTCGCGACGGCGGTCGGTGCAACGCGCGTCGCGCTGCAGGTCGATGCGCTCTCGGCAGGCTTCCACTGGCACACGCTGAAGCTCGGCGCGCCGCTCCCCGCTGCGCGCTTCTCGATCGCGATCGATGCCGGCGACGAGCCCTGGACGCTCGTCGAACTCAACGATGCCGCGAATCCGCGCTGGACGCCGTGGCTCGCGGGTACCGACCTGCCGCGGCTGGTCGATCCGCTGCCGTTCTCGGGCGTCGTCGGCCGCTACCTGCGCCTGAGGCTCGCGCCCGAGCCCGGCCATGCGGCGACCCCGGCGTTCGACGTGATCGCCGCCGGCGCGCGCGTGGTCCGCATCGCCGGCGACAGCGTGGAGATCGTTCCGGGAGCGCGCGCCGACCTCGTCGAAGGTTTCCCGCCGAGCCCGATCCACGTCGATGCGCGCGGTCACCTGCACCTGTGCGGTGTCTGCGGCCCCGACGTCTTCGATCGCTACGGACGCCCTGTGCCGCCCGAGGAGCGCCTGAACGGCGAGCGCCACGAGCGCACCGGCCATTACTTTTCGCACGCTCTCGACGCCGGCATCGACGGCTGCCAATGGCATCGCATCGAGCTCTCGGGCGCCCTTCCCGCCGGCGCCTCGATCGAGGTGCGCACGACGACTGCGGCAATCGAACTGTCGCCGGCGGAGGTCGATTCGCTGGCCGAATCCGCGTGGGCGACCCGCCTCGTCTCGACGTCGATGACGCCGCCCGACAAGGCGATTCCGTCGGCCTGCACGTGGGACTGCCTGATCACGAGCCCGCCTGGCCGCTTCCTGTGGATCGACCTCAAGCTCGCCGGCGACGGCCGCGTCACGCCGTGCATCGGCTCCGCGCTGGTCGAGTACCCGCGCATCACCCTGCGCCGTTACCTGCCCGGCGTCTTCGGCTTCGACCCGGTCGGTGCCGACTTCACCGACCGGCTGACGGCGATCTTCGACGCGACGCTGCGCTCGATCGAAGGACGCGTCGACCGCGAGGCGATGCTGTTCGACCCGCTGTCGGCGCCCGCCGACGCGCTGCCCGGGCGGCTCGATTTCCTGTCGTGGATCGCCGACTGGATCGGCGTGACGCTGTCACGCGACTGGCCCCTCGAACGCCGTCGTCGTTTCGTCAAGCAGGCGGCGAAGCTCTACTGCCAGCGCGGCACGCCCGACGGTCTGCGCAGCCAGCTCCTGCTGCTGCTCGGCTTCGATCGCACCTACGCCGAGCACTGCCTCGCCGAGCGCCCGCAGACGCGCTGCCTGCCGCTGCCGAGAAACTGCGGCCCGTGCCCGCCGTGCACGCCGGCCGAGCCACCGCCGCTGATCCTCGAGCACTTCAAGCTGCGGCGCTGGCTCTATGCATGCCATGGCCGCCTCGGCGACGACTCCGTGCTGTGGGGGAAGCGCATCGTCGGCCGCTCGCAGCTCTCCGGCAGCGCGACCTCGCAAAACCCTGAGCGCGGCAACGCGCAGGTGGGCGTCACGCGCCTCGACAGCGTTCCCGACCCGCTGCGCGACCCCTTCCACGTCACCGCGCACAAGTTCAGCGTCTTCGTCCCCGCGCGCATCCGCGACTCGGCGAGCGAGAAGCGCGCGCTCGACGACCTGCTCGCGCGCGAAGCGCCGGCGCACACCGCGGTCGACGTGCGTTACGTCGAGCCGCGCTTTCGCGTCGGCGTGCAGGCGATGGTCGGGCTCGACGCGGTCATCGCGCGCACGCCCTGCGGCGTACGCCTCGACGAGGCACGGCTGCGCCAGGGCACCGTCCTGTCGAGTGCCCCGTCGGCGCCGGCCGGCAGCACGCGCCCACCCTCGCTCGAAGTCGGCCGCGCACGGGTCGGCACGTCGTCCCGGTTGGCATAGGAACTCTCAGAAGAGGACCCGACCATGGCTCACCACGAACACCAGCATTCGGAACCGGATAGCTGCCCGCAGTGCGAGTTCGAGCCGTTCGTGCGCAACCATTTCTTCACCGGGAAGATGATGGGCGCCGGCGAATTCGTCACCGAATCGCACTACCACGCCGAGAAGATGCGCCACCATAACGTGCGCCTGCACGGCTGGGGCGTTGTCTGCGGTCTCGCGGTACGCCAGCACCCGTCACCCGAATGCCGCAAACGCTACGTCGTCGTCGATCCCGGAACGGCCGTCGACTGCTGTGGCCGCGAAATCCTCCTGCCGCAACGCGAGATCGTCGACATCGCGCAGCACCCCGCGGTGCAGAAGATTGCCCACGACGGCCAGCTGCATACGTTGCAGCTGGCGATCTGTTATCGCGATTGCCCGACCGAGGAAGTGCCGGTGCTGTACGACGAGTGCGGGTGCGACGACACCCAGTGCGCGCCGAATCGCATCCTCGAGTCGTTCGCGTTCGACGTGCTGGTCGATCCGCCGGTGTCCGGCGAAATCGGCAACGCCGCGGCACTCGCCGCCTTCGTCGCCACCGATCTGCACGGCGCCGTAGGCGCCATCGGCGCGACGGCCGCCGGCAAAGTCGCGGTCATCGATCCGGGCAACGCCACCCGCGCCTTCGTGCTCGATCCCTTGCACCGGAGCATGATCAGCGTGACGCTGCCGGCCGCCGCCAAGGCGATGGCGCTTGCCCCGGACGGCGGGCGCTTTTTCGTCGTGACCGCGCCGCACGCCGGAACGGAATGCGAAGTCCATGTCTACGCCGTCGCAGACGGGGCGGAGGTGGCGACCGTCGTCGCCGGCGCGGTGCGCAAAATCCCGGGATCGACGGCAGCGAGCGTGGTGTTCGCCGCTTCGACGTCGGCGGCGGCAAGCGCCCTGCTCGTCCTCGAGCAGGGCAGTGGCAAGCTGTTCCGTTTCGCCGCCGATCCGACGCACGGCGTGACCGATGCCGACGACGGCGCGCCGATCGCCACGCCGGCCGGCAGCGGCACGCTCGCCGCGAACGGCGACGGCACGTTCGCCTACCTCGTCGATACGACCGGAAAAGTGCAGGTCGTCAATCTGACGACGCCCGGCGTCGTCCCGCTCGGCGGGTTGCCGGCAAGCGCCAAACCTGTCGCACTGGTGCCGTTCGTGCTCGGCCTGACGCCGATGATCGGCATCGCCAGCGGCAGCGAAAAGCGCGTCCATGTCATCGCCGTGGCCGCCGGCACCCTCGAAGCCACGATCGACGTCGCACACACGCCGCGCTTCCTCGCCGCCACCGGCACCGCCGCAGCGCCCTGGCTCACGGTCTATGAGGAGGACACCGGCCACGCCTGGGTGCAGTCGATTGACCTCGCACCGCTGTCGACCGGCAACGCGCCGCTGGTTGCGGCGCCGCGCGCACTCAGGCCCGGCGTTCGCCACATCGTGCTGATCCTCGCCAACGGGCAACTCGCCTCGCTCGACGTCACCGCGCTCGCCGACAGCGACTGCGCGGATCACCTCGTGCACCAGATCGACGGCTGCGCGGGCTGCGACATTGCCGATTGCGTCGTCCTCGCGACCGTCGCCAACTACATCCCCGGCATGACGATGCTCGACCTGCCGGCGGCGGCCGACGACATCGCGCAGGGCATCGCACGCATCGACAACCGCGCCGGCCGCCGGCTGCTGGCGACGACGGCGACGCTGCAGGCGTGGCTGGAATGCCTGCAGATGAAGGGCGGCGTACCCGGCCCTCCCGGACCACCGGGACAGAACGGCGCAGACGGCCAGGACGGCGCAGACGGCCAGGATGGGCAGGATGGCAGTCCGGGCGTCCTCGACGTCGTGCTGGAGGTCGGCGACTGCTCGACCCCGCCTGCGCTGACGCTCACCAACCAGGTGCTGACGCTGACGCTGCCCCGGTGCTGCGACGGCGACCTGGTGCATGTGTGCCGCATCAACTGGAAACACGCCGACGTCGTCGCCGAGCAGGACATCGCGTTCATCGAGATCGCCTTCGACGGCGACCTCGAACCGGCCGACCTGAAGCAGAAAATGCTCGAGCAGGCTTTCATCGTCGAGACGATCCACGGCGACCCCGACGAGCGCGAGCGGCAGCTCGACTGCTGGTGCCAGCTGCGGGGCAAGTACGAGCGGCTGCGCCTCGACAAGCCCTGCGAAGAGGGGGGCGAAATCGTCAACGGCGTGCCCAACGCGCTGCGCTTCCACCCCGAGCCGCCGCTCGTGCCCGGCAACACCTACCGCGTGCGCCTGCACGGCGACCTCGTCCGCGACGCCAAGGGGCAGCGCGCCATCGACGCCAACCACCTGCCGCCATGGGTGTCCGGCGGCCGCAGGAGCGGCGACTGCATCGAGGGCGGCACCTTCCTCAGCTGGTTCGCGGTCGCCAGGCGCGGCTAGTTCCCATTTTCGCCCGGAGATTCCGTCATGTCGCACGACTTCATGTACGACGCCACGCAACGCCTCGACACGGTCAACCCGTGGGCGCCGGCACGCCAGCGGCCCGACCCCTGCGCGGAGGACTGCACGCCGCGGTGTCCGGCATGCGGCGGACTCAAGTGCCTGTGCCGCCCGCGTTTCTTTCCCGGACAGCTGCTGACGGACGACGACCTCAATCGGCTCGAGCAGTACGTCATCGACAAGAACCGCCTGCACAACCGCTACCTGCATGGGTGGGGCGTGGCCTGCGGCCTCGAAGTCGGCTGCGACCCCTGCGCGCCCGGGCACGTCATCGTCCGCACCGGTTACGCGGTCTCGCCATGCGGCGACGACATCGTCGTCTGCGCGGACCAGTCGGTCGACCTCTGCGCGCTGATCAACACGTGTGCGCCGCGCCAGCCGGTGTGCGACCCGCCGTACGACACGCCGCCGCAGGACTGCAGCGGCAAGGCGCGCGACTGGGTGCTGGCGATCTGCTACGACGAGCGGCCGGTGCGCGGCATGACCGCGCAACTCGGGATGGGCGACACCCCTTGCGGCACGCGCTGCGCTTGCGGCGGTTCGACGAGCTGCGGCTGCGCCAGCTGCAGCGGCGCAGCGCCGGGCAGGAGCGGCGACTGCAGCTGCGGCCCGAATGGGGAGACGGCCCCGCCGCGGCGCAAAGGCTACGCGCCGCAATGCGAACCGACGCAGGTCTGCGAAGGCTACCGCTTCGTCGCCTACCCGGCGCCGAAGCCGGCGAAGCTTCCGGACCCGGCCGGCGAGCGTTCCGGCGACCTGATCTGGGCGTGGCTGTACGCGAACCGCGCGCGCTTCGGCCCGCTGCTCGAACGGCTGCTGTGCTGCGTCACGCGTGCGATGGAGCTGCGCGCGGCGATCCGCGAAGGCAAGGCGCTCGACGTCACCGCCTCGCTGTCGGTCTATACCGACTACGCAGCCGCGCTGCAGGAGTTTGCCGCCGACTTTTCCCTGCACCGCTGCGCCTTCGTTTCCCGCGTGCAGCGCCAGTACGACGACGCGCGCGAGTTCGTTCGCCGCGTCGGCGAACCTCGCGTTCTCACCAGGGACCAGGTACGCCAGCTCAAGGGCAACGTCGCCGCGCTCGACATGACCTGGCTCGACATCATCTCCGAGTGCTTCTGCTCGGCGCTGCTGCCGGCGTGCCCGCCGCCGTCGCCGGACAACTGTGTTCCGCTCGCGGTCGTCACCGTCGGCGGCGACACCTGCCGCGTGGTCGAGATCTGCAATTGGGAAGCACGCAAGATCCTCGTCACGTGGCGCACGATCATGTACTGGCTGTCGTGGCTGCCGTGGGGGCTGCTGCGCAAGTGGATTTCCGACCTGTGCTGCGGCGACGAGCGCGAGCGAAGCGTCTACCGGCTGCTGATGCTGATGATCGGCGTCGCCTTTTCGGGCCAGCAGGGCGGGGCCGCGAGCACGCCGGGAATCGCCAGGGCGGCGGCGAGGCGCCCGCCGACGACCCCGTCCCCGGAAACGGGCGGGGACCCGCTCGCCGACGCGCTCGCCGCCGACCACCTGCTGAGCTTCATGCTCAAGGACTATGAAGCGCTGCGCAGCGAAGGCGCCGCGTCGAAGCACCACCCGCTGTGGGCGGCGCTGCTCGCGCGCGCTTCCGACGCCTCCGCGCTGGCCCCGCTGGCCGCAGCAGGGCCGGCCGCGGACGTCAACGACATCTCGCGCAAGGTCGCCGACCTCGAGCGCCTCGTCGCCGCGCAGCAGAAGCAGATCGACAAGCTGAACAAGCGGCAGTAGGAGAGGCACATGCGACCGATCCGTGCTCGTCGTTCCGCGAACGAAGGTCATCCCGGCGCAGCGCCGGGGGGCGCCTGGGCACGCACGACGCGGAAAGTGCCACGCCTGCCTCGCCTGTCGCATTCCCCCCGAGCCACTCGCTAGGAGCACGCCATGGGCGCCCAGGACCAACGACCGCGCTTCTTCGAAGGCCAATATCTCAGCGCCGACGACCTGACGGCGATCGTCGATGCGCAGCGCATCGGCGACGCGCGGCACGTGCTGGGCGCGCACACCTGGGGAATCGCCGTCGGTCTGACCTTGAGCGAGCGCGCCGCGCCCGGCGCGCCGAACCGTGTCGACGTGACGCTGCTGCCCGGCTTCGGCTGGGACGGCTTCGGACGGCCGCTCGCCGTAGCGCGGCCGACGCGACTGCCGGAAACGCTCTTCGCCCAGATCCCGTTCAGTCCGGCGCTCGACGATCCGAACACCGGCACCGGGCGACTCGTGCCGGTGTGGATCGCTTACGACGAGATCGCGACCGGCAACCCGCAGCCCGGTTTCGAGACCTGCGCGACCGACGACCAGACGGCGCGCATCGGCGAGAGCTTCCGCTTCGTCGTCGGCCAGCAGCCGCCCGCCGCGCAGCGCTCGCCGGTGACGATCGGTACGGCCAGCGTGGATGCGCTCGACGCGCTGACGCAGTTCGACGCAGCGGCGCCCAAACTGTGGGACACCTCGGTGCCGCACCAGACTTTCCCTGCGGGCAAGCCGCCGCGCTGGCTCGTGCCGCTCGGTTTCGTGCGCTGGATTGCACGCGACAACGCGCTCGGCTACTTCGCCAAACGCGACCTCGTCGCGACCGACGAAGTGGACGGGCGCATCGCCGCGTTGCGCCGTTACGCCGGCGTCGTCGCCGAGCGCATCGAGGCGGCCGCCCGCGTGATCGTGCTGCACGCGCGTGGCGAGGACCCGACGGCGCTACACCGCTACGTGCGGCTGCTCGCGGACCCCGCCAAGGTGGCTGCATTGCAAGACGACCTGGTATGGGTCGAAGGCAACCTGCGCATCGGCGGCGACGCCAAGATCAACGGCGGCAAGCTGCACTTGCGCGACGGCGACGGCGAGGAGCGCAAGACGCCGCTGTATCTCGCCCGCTTCGGCGACGATCTCGGCGGCGACGGCAAGCGCGAGTTGCGCGTCGCCATCGGCGATACGAGCCAAACCGACAACAGGCTGTTCGTCGGGCCGGTCGAAGCGGGGGGGACGATCGCGCCCCGCCTCGTCGTCGTCAGCGGCGCCGCCGGCAACACCGCCGAGGGGCGCGTCGGCGTCAACACCGCTACGCCCGCCGCGGCGCTCGAAGTCAAGGGGGACTGGGCCGGAAACGAAGACGGCGCACTGCGCCTGTCGGGCGCGCAACCGACACTGCGCTTCGACGGGGGCGTCGGCGGCGAGACGTGGATCGCGCAGCTCACGAACTCGCCGGCGGGCTCGCTGCGCCTCGCGCACCGCACCGGACCCGGCACCTGGCGCGGCGTCGTCTTCGTCACGCCGAACCACCGCGTCGGCGTCGGCGCCGACGTGCCGCGCAATCCGCTCGCAGTGCGCGGCCAGACCTCTGCGTCGCCGGACTTCGACGAGCTGATCAGCCTCGAGGACGCCGGCGGCGCCAGCAAGTGGCACTTCAACCTGCACCGGGATCCGGCCGGCAAGGCGCTCAACGTCGCCGAAACCGGCGTCGCCGACGGTCGCCTCTATCTGCAGGCTGGCGGCAACGTGGGTATCGGCACGCTGCTGCCGGCAGCGAAGCTGCACGTGCAGGGCGACCGCGTGCGCGTCGAGAACGTCACCGGTGCACCCGGGTCGCGCGTGCTCGAGCTGCGCACCGACGGCAGCGCCGTCGACGTGCAGTCGACGACCAGCCACCTGTATCTGCGCAGCACGCACCCGGGCGGCCCCGCCGACCGCCACATCGTCATGAACCCTAGCCCCGGCGGGGAACCCGACGGTCTCGTCGGCATCGGCCTCGTGCCGCACGTGCAGAAGCTCGAAGTCAAGGGCAACATCCTCTTCGGCGCCGTGCCCAACCTCTTCGCCGTGGGCGCCAACGCGGCGACGCGCATGATCTTCGGCCGGATCGAGGCGGACGGCAGCTTCACCGGCAGCGGCTTCGTCGCGGTCAGGAACGGAGCAGGCTCCGGCAACTACTCGGTGAGCTTCGCGCCCCTCTTTTCCGGCGCGCCGATCGTCGTCGCCACGCCGATCGACTCGCTGAACGACGACAATGTCCTGACGCTGTCGGGGGTCACGTCTGCCGGCTTCGTCGTGCGTGTGCGCGACGTCGTCGGCGGTGGGGCACCGTCGCCCCAAGACACCGCGTTCAGCTTCATCGCGATCGGCGCGTCGTGAAACCATGCCCGCCACCTGCACCATTGACCGCCTGCACCTTTCCGTCGTCGCCACGGCCGCGCCGGATCGCGCCGACGCGCTGCTCGCCCGCCTGCGCGACGTGGCGGGGCGGCGGCTCGCCGAGGCGATCGCGGTCGGCCTCGAGGGGGCCGACGACGACAGCCTCGTCTTCATCGAGCGTCTGAGCTTCGACTGCGCGCTGAACGCTGCGTGGGACGACGATCGGATGGCACACGTCTTCGCCCGCGACTTCATGCGCGCGCTGACCGTGCACGGCGACGGCGGGAGCGTACACCGCTTCGCCGACCGCGCCGAGTTCGTCGCCAGCTTCGTCATCGCGCTCGCCGATGGCGAGGCCGACCGGCGCTGGTGGTTCGACGAGTTCGAGGGGCTGCGCCTGTTGCCGCTGTCGTCGGCGCTACGCACGGTGCTCGGCGACGAAGGGGCGACCGGACGCGCGGCGCTCGCGCGCCTGACTGACGACGCCGCGCGCCGCGTGTTGCAGGCGCTGACTCCGGCCGATGGACAGCGGCTGCTGTCCGCGCTGACCGGCGACGGCCCCGCGCCCTCGCTCGCCGCGCTGCGCGAAGCGCTCGCCTCGCCGCTCGTCGAGCACTTCGCCGGCGCTCGGCATCGCCTGCTCGCGGCGCTGACGACGCTCGCGCGCAACGTTCCGGAAGCGGCCGGAGGCGCTGCCGTGAACGCTCTGCATGCGCTCGAAACGTTGCGAGCCAGTGCCCGCGCCGGCGCGCTGGCGTCGATCCTGGCAGCCGCTTCGTCGCCGCGCGTCGCGCTGCTGCGCTGCTGCGCGGCCGTCGGCATCGGTCCGGAGACAGCCGCGGCATGGAGCGATGCCGAAGTCGACGAACTGCTCGACGAGCTGAACAAGGCCCGGCAGGGCACGGTGAACGCCGCGGCCCCCGACGCCGTTCGCGAACGCAGCGCGTGGGGCGGCATCTGGCTGCTCTTCGCGCTGCTCGCGCGGCTCGGCTGGTGGCAGCGCTGGCACGCCCTCGAGCCCTGCGGCGCCGCACAAGGTCTCGTGCTCGCGGTCGCGGCGCGGGCGCTGCTGGGCGATGCGCATGCCCTCATCACCGAAGATCCGCTGCTGCGCCGCGCTCTCGGCCACGCCCCTCGACCGCCAACGGCGTCGCTGCGGCAGGTACTGGCGCTGCCGATCGTCCCGCTGCAATCGCGTACGTTCGCCACGACGATGCTCGGCGCCGGACGCCGCCGGCGCGTCGCGCTGATCGAGGCGGACCGCGGCAGCGTCGTCGGCCTCTACCGGCCCCCGCGCGCGGCCTCCGCGGTGGCTGCCGCACTGCCGGCCGGTGCCGTGCTCGTCTCGGCGAACGTGCCTTCGTCCGGAGCGCCGGACGACGTCGCCGCCGCGGTCGCCTGGTGGGACGCCCACGACCCGGTTTCGGCGCACGGCGAGCTCGACAACGTCCTCGCCGTCGTCGCGCTGAACCTGCTGCGCGAATTCGCCTCGCGCCTTCCGGGCTGCCGTGAATCGAGCCCGGCGTACCTGCGCAGCCAATGCCTGTCGATGAGCGCAAGCGTCGCGCTGGACAGCGCCGGCATCACGGTGCGCTTGGGGCGCGCCCCGCTCGACGTGCTGCTGACGCTCGTCGGCGTCAATCGCGGCACGATAGTGTTCCCGGACGGACGCGCGCTGCGGATCGAGGCCGAGCGGTGAAGGCGGCGCGATGCAGCGAGCGACAACCCTCACGATGACTCCGCCATGATCGCCGACTCCCTCGCCGCGCTCGCTCCCGAGCTCGCCCGCCTCGACACCCGCATCGCGCGCGCGATCGAGCGCCTGCGGGCGCGCTACGAGCTGTCGCTCGACGAATTCCGCGGCCTCTACATCAGCGACGAGCAGGTCGACGACCTGTTGCGCTCGGTAGCCTCCCACCCCGACGAGCCGGCCGACGCGATCGCGCAGCAACGCGCCGCGGCGCCGCTGTCGCCCTGGTCGCACGTCGCCGCGGCGCTCGCGCTGAGCGACGACGAGCGGGACCTGCTGCTCGTGTGCCTCGCGCCCGAGCTCGACGGCAAGTACGAAACCCTGTACGCCTATCTCAACAACGACGTGACGCGGCGGCTGCCGACCGCCGAACTCGCGGCGCGGCTCCTGGCCGCCGACGCGGCGCACGCCGTCGCGCTGAAAGGTCTGCTGGCGCCCGAGGCGCCGCTGCTCGCCTGCGGCGCCGTCGAAGTCGTCTCCGGCCAGCACGACCTCGCGCGCGCGCGGCGCGGACTGCGCGTCGCACCGGCGCTCGCAGGCTGGCTGCAGGGCCTGCCGTGGATCGACGAACGCCTGAGCGGCGTCGTCCGGGCGCGCGACTCCGACGCCGTCCGGGCGATCGAGCTGCCCGCAGCGCTGGCGCACGTGCCGCGCCTGCTCGACGACGGTATGCCCCTGCCGCTGCTCGTCGTCACCGCTCCCGGCGCCGGCGACGCGGCCCTGGCGGCGCAGGCCGTTTTCGCGCGTGCCGCCTGCCCGGCGCTCGTCCTCGACCTCGCCGCGCTCGCCGCCGCGCCGTCGCCCGCCGACGCCGTCGCGGCGGCCGGGTTGATGCAAAAAGTGCTCGGCGTCGCCATCGTCGCGTCGCCGCTCGACGCGCTGACGGACCCCGACGGCCGCAACGTCGAGACCGTCGCGGCCCCTTTGCGGCGGCTGGCGGCGCGATCGCCCACGCTGATGCTCGCGGCGTCCGAAGGAAGCCGCTGGCGCCCGCTCCTGGCCGAAACGCCCGCGCTCGAAATCCGGCTCCCCGAACCGGACGCGTCCGCCCGCCGCCGTCTGTGGCGCAGCGCCCTCGGCGCGCACGGCGACGCGGCCCCCGTCGACGCGCTCGCCGACCGCTTCGTCCTCGGTGCCGAGCGCATTCACGAGGCTGCCGCCACGGCGGCGCACGCTGCGTTGCTCACGGGCGAGCCGGCGGCGTCGCCGCGGCAACTGTTCGCCGCGGCGCGCGCCGCTTCGGGCGACGCCGGCGCCGGCACGACGAGCACGGTATCCACGCCGTTCGCCTGGGGCGACCTGATGGTGCCAAGCGACGTCCGCGCCCGCCTGCACGACCTCGTCAGCGCCATCGAGCTGCGCTGCCGCGTCCTCGACGACTGGGGCTTCGCCGCGCGCCTCGGCGCCGCCCGCGGCGTCAAGGCGCTGTTCGCCGGGCCGTCCGGCACCGGCAAGACGATGGCCGCGGGCATCATTGCGCGCACGCTCGAGCTCGAACTGCAGCGCATCGAGCTCGCGCAGGTCACGTCGAAATACATCGGCGAGACCGAGAAGAACCTCGACCGCGCGTTCGCCGCGGCGCGCCGCGCCAACGCCGTGCTGTTCATCGACGAGGCCGACGCGCTGCTCGGCAAGCGCTCCGAGGTCAAGGATGCGCACGACCGCTACGCCAACATCGAAACCGCCTACCTGCTGCAGAAGATGGAGGACCACGACGGCATCGTCATCCTCGCGACCAACCTCGCGAAGAACATCGACGAAGCCTTTTCGCGCCGCATGCAGTTCGTCGTCGAGTTCCCGATGCCCGACGCGGCGAGCCGCGAAGCGCTGTGGCGGCGCATGATCCCGCCGCAGGCGCCGCTCGCCGCCGACGTCGACTTCGCCTTCCTCGCCCGCCAGTTCGCGCTCGCCGGCGGCGACATCCGCAACATCGTCCTCGACGCGGCCTACCAGGCGGCGCGCGCCGCCGGCGCCATCGGCATGACCGACCTGCTGCGCGCGGTCGCTCGGCAGAACACCAAGCGCGGCCGGGTATCTACGGTCGCCGAGTTCCGCGAGTACTTCTCGCTGCTCGCCGAAACCGCGAGCGCCGATGGACGCGCCGATCGCCGTCCTGCCGGAGAACCGACCCGATGAAGGCGCGGGACTTCGAACCCGTCCCGGCCCGCCGCCGACCGGCGCGCACCGCGCGGCCGCACCCCGGCACGCACGGCGCCGCGCTGCCGGCTGCAGAAACGCCTCGGCCGGCCGGCAACCAAGACGTCCTCCACCAGCTCGGCATTCGCGCCCGGCTCACGGTCAGTGAGCCGGGCGACGCCGACGAGCGCGAGGCGGACCACCAGGCCGACGCGTTCGTCACCAGTCGCCCCCTCGCCCGCCCCTGCTCCGGCTGCGCGCCCGACAGTCCCACTCTGTCGCGGAAGGCCGACGACTCTCCCGCACCGCCCCCCGTCACGACGCGTGCGGTCGCCGGCGTGGCCGGCAGCCGCGGCGAGGTGATGGCGCCCGCCGTGCGGCGTCCCTTCGAGCGCTTCTTCGCCACCGACCTGGGCCACGTCCGCGTGCACGACAACCACGCCGCGGCGCATGCGGCCCGCGCACTCGGTGCCCGGGCCTTCACGCGCGGCGCCGACATCTATTTCGGCGTCGGCCGCTTCGCGCCCGCTTCGGAGGAGGGCCGCCACCTGCTCGCGCACGAACTCGCCCATACCCTCCAATCGGGTCCCGACCGTGTCCGCCGCCAGACCGAGCACTGCAAGGAGGCGCTGCCGGAAAGCCCGCCGGCGCCCACGTGCCGGCCCTCGCCCGGCGTCGCCGACGGCGGCGTCACCAAGCCCGTCGTGGAGGCCGTCGGACGCGGCGACGTCCACGCGGTGACCGGCAGGCTCGACACGCGCACGATTCCCGAGCTCAAGGCGATCCGCACCGCGGTCCATGACGAGAACAAGGTGCTCCTCGAACGCTGGCTGATTGCGCCGGTGCGGGCGGCGGCGTGGAAGAGCGCGGCCGCGACGGCGCTGCCGCTGCTCGGTCCGCTGGTGCCGGGCGCCGGCCTCGCGGCGCCGCTGCTCGCCGGCTCGCTGCGCACCAGCGGTCGCGCCGCGGCGGCCACCGCCAACAAGGGCCTGAGCCTGCTGTGGCCCGCGATCCCGCTGCTCGAGCGCCTCGCGTTGTACGACGAGGGCTACCGGGTCGTCGAGCAGGCGCAGATCGAGGTCATCTGCTCGACGCCGATGGCCGAGCGGCGCGAAGCGCTGTGCGACGTCGCGCGCCTCGACGCCGTCTACAAGAAGATGGAAGCGTCCGAGGAATACGAGGCGCGGCTCCTGATCAAGCCGGAGGATCGCTACGAGGCGGTCGACCAGTTCGTGCTGCGCGCGCAGGGCATCGTCAGCGACGACGAAGACCCGCTCTTCACCGCGCTGCTGCAGCTGTCGCCGGCCGACCGCAAGCGCCTGTGGAAAGCGCGCGAGCAGAAGCTGCGCGCGCTCGTCATGGACGACTTCTTCGCCGACCTGCGCCTGCAGCGGCTGCAGGAGCTGGTCCAAGGCGGCGAAGTGCAGGCGCTGATCGCTCGCCTGCAGCTCGCGACCGAACGGCGCAAGGACGACCCGGCCGGCGTGCAGGCGGTCGTCGACCGCGTCGTCGCGCTGTTCCGCGAGCGCCGCACGCTGCAGCTCAAGCTCAAGTCGCCCGGTCTGTCCGCCGACGAACGCAAGAAGGCCGAGGCGCGCATCGAGGAACTCAAGGAGCTCGACAAGCTGCTCGACTTCCAGCGCAGCGAGACCGGCGTGCTGCCGCCGAACACCTTCATGGCGATGCTCGCCGAGGCCCGCGGCGCCGAAGGCTTCGGTGCCGACGTCGCACGATTCGGCGAGTTCGTCGAGGCGAAGGACGCCGAGAAATTCGCCATCGACGCGGCCCGCCAGCGCATCCTCCTGTCCGCCGGAGACGCCGATGCGATCGCGCTGATCATCAAGACGTTGCATGCGCCGCCGGTCGATCTCGCACCCGGGACGGAAGCGCGCGAGCGCGAACACCGCCAGCACCTCGCGAACATCGCGTTCCGGCAGAAAGTGCTCGACAACGGTCCGGTGCAGGGAGTGATCGCCGGCCTGAAAGGCAGCGAGCAGAGGCGAGTGAAGGATGCGATCGCGGCCGACCGCTACGACGAAGTCTATGCGCAGGCGCATGCCGCCCTCAACGCCGCGCGCTGGGGCGAGTTCTTCCAGGTCGTCTTCAAGATCGCGCAGAACCCGGCGTGGAAGAAGAAGTTCGAAGAGGAAGCGACCCAGCACGTCGGCGCCGCGAGCGTGTTCGCACGCGCCGATGCCGCCGGCGAGCCCGGCAAGGTCATGCGCGAAATCCTCGCCGACCCGCGCCGGCTGCCGCTCGCCAAGATCCTCGCCTACAGCGGCAACGTCGAGCTGATCCGCGACGCGTTCGCCGACATCGGCGAGGAGCAGCGCGCGCAGCTGCGGCTCGGCTACTTCCTGACGAAGCAGCCGCCGGCCGGGGCCTTGACTAAAGCGCAGGACGACGCGCTGCAGGCCTACCGCAAGCTCGAAAGCGAAGTGCGCGCCTCGCAGACGACCGCCGGCATCTTCAGCCGCAGCGGTTTCACGGCCGTGCTCATCGCGGTGCTCGGCTCGGAGCCGACCGCCGCCGAACTGGCCAGCGACGAAGGGCGCTACCAGGCCGCGGCGATCATGTACGAGCAGCAGCTCGCGCGGCTCGCGCTCGGTCGCGGCGTCGTCCAGCACTTCACCGAAACCGACGAGACGATGGACGCTGCCGCGCGCGAGTTCGAGGCGCTATGGCTGCGCGTGCGCGACCGCAAGAAGCTGTCGATGATCGACTACTCGACGCTGGTCGCGCTGCATCAGCGCTTCGAGTCGCGCACGCAGGAGTTCGTCGATACCGGCAACATGATCGGCGAGATGGCCGGAATGGTGGCGGCCACGGTGGCCGGCATCGTCGTTGTCGCCGCCACCGGCGGCGCCGCGACGCCCGCGGTCATCGCCCTCGCCGCGGCGGCCGGCGCCGGCAGCCGCGTCGTCACGCGCGAGATGTTCGGCGGCGAATACTACAAGGCCCTCAGCGACGAAGGCGCCCGCGATGCGCTGCTCGGCGCGGTGGATGCGGCGCTGGCGGTCGTCGGCGGCCAGCTCGCGTCGCGCGGCACCGAGCTGCTGGGTTTTGGCGGCCGCGCGCTGACCAGCAACGCGGCCCGCCTGGCCGGCGAAGTCACCGAACAGGCGACGCAGAAATTCGCCCGTAAAGTGGCCGCGAGCGCCGTCGAGGGCGCGCTCGACGGCGCGTTCTCCGGCAGCATCAGCGAAGCGTTCGGCGCGATGACCGACGCCCGCACGTGGCGGCGCGGCATCGCCAACGGCCTGGCGCAGGTCGGTCAGGCGGCGCTCGTCGGCGGGCTCGCCGGCCTCGGCGGCGGCGCGGTCGCCGGCGCCGCGCTGGCCACGCTCGGGCACGGCACCTCGTGGCTGCGTAACGCCGTCGCGATGCAGGGGCTGGAAAGCACGCTCAGGCAGGCGGGGGTCGAGCCGACGCTGAAAGCCGCGCGCGAAGCGGCGCTGCGCGGCGACCTGAAGGCGATGAACGAACTCGTCGACAAGCTCGAAGCGCATCTGACGCAGGATCAGGCGCGCGTGCTGCGCGAACAGCTCTATGCCGATTTCCGCAGCGCCGCGCGCCACCCGCCCGGGACAGTGGTCGGCAAGGAGCGGGAAGCGGTCCTTGCGAAGACCGCCGGCAAGTCCGACGGCAAGACCTTGACCGCGGCGGAGCGACAGGCCGAGATCGACGTCGTCGCCGCCAGCCAGCCGCAGCCCAGCACCGTCGCCGGCTACGTCGACGAGGTCGATCTGGGCAATCAGCACGTCTGGCGCCGACGTCCCGACGGCACGTGGTGCCGGTTCAGCGTCAAGACCCTGTGCGGAACCACCATTCCGGGCGCCAAGCCGCCGAGTCCCGAGCAGCTGCAGAAACTGCAGAAGCTCGAGTCGGCGCAGGCGCGCGTCGCCGAAGCGCAGGAGAAAGTGGGCTTCATCCGGCAGGAATACGATCTCCTGCGCAAGCTGGAAACGCAGCAGCCGCCAATGCGCGTCGGTGCCCTCAGCCCGTCCGAGCGCGAAACGCTGGCGGCCGTCTTCGGCGAGCGCGACCCGGCCAGCCTGACGCTCGCCGACGTTCAGGCCGCGCGCGCCGATCGCGCGCGCGAGCTGGCGAAGACGACTCAGATCGAGATCCCGAACCTGCTCAAGGCGGCGGAAAAGGCGCGCCGCGAAACCGCGGAAGGCGTCTACAAGCAGCTGCGCGCCCGCTCGCCGGGAGACGTGCGCGATCAGATCATCGCCCGCGCCCGGAACGCCGAAGGCAAGACGATCGACGAGATCAGCCATGCGCCCCTCGCCACGTCGAACATGTGGGTCGATCACGTGGTCCCGCTGCGCGAAATGATCGACATGGACGGCTTCCTCCTGCTCCTCCCCGACGAGCAGCTCAAGCTCGCCAACGAACTCACCAATCTGAAAGCGATGAAGGCGGCGGCCAACCAATCGCGCAACGCCCGTCCGTTCGCCGCCTGGCCGCAAGGCCTCGAGCACTACACCAAGGAGCAACTGGCAGCGATGGCGCAGGCCGAGGCCAAACTGCGCGAGACGCTGCAGGCGAGGATCAACGAAATGCTGGCGCGGCGAGGGGTCAGCCGATGACGACGACCACGCTCTCGCGCACCATCGGCGGCCGCCACGTCGCGCTCGCCTGCGCGCCGTCCCGCCAGCCGCTCGCCGAAGACTTTCTCGCGATACTCACCCGCATCGCCCGCGACGACCCGCTGCACGCAGGCATGAAGGTCCGCTTCGGCTGGTCGATCCTGACCCTGCGCGACGACGGCGGCGCCCTCGTCGTCAGCGAGCCGGACTTCGCCGGCGATCCACTGCGCGACCAGCATCCAGGCGTCGACACGACGCTCGACGTGCTCGCGCAGCAGGCGGCGCTCGTGCGCCGCGTCGGCGCAACACCGCTGGACGCGGGCTTCGAGCAGTTCGTCGTCGTCGCCCGCGGGGCGCTCGAATCGCGCACGCTGCAGCTCTTCCGTTCGCCCCCCCAGCGCGATGACGACAGCGGCTGGACGATCTCGTCGCCGGAGCAGCCGGGATCCGCGCATGACGCGGACGCGTTCGACGCGCAGCGCGTCTTCACCCTCCTGCGCCAGCGGCCCGTCGTGTTGTCCGCACTCGCGCTGCCGCCCGGGTTCGCGGTGATCATCGACGGCGACGCGATCTCGGCGGTGTTCGATGCGGACGGACGCAAGCGGCTGTGACCGCCGAGGCGCCACGAGACCAGGATGACGCGCCTGTCCCGCTTCGCCCCGCTCCGTCGGCCTTCTCCCGCACCTCGTCCGGCGTTCTCTGCCCCACCGGCCCCCGAACGGCGGGGCGCCGACAACTTGGCGACCCAGCAGGCCGCGCGCGCGAGACCGCCGCCCCGGCGCAGCACGGCCGCCGAAAGCGCCGCCGAGGAAGCGGCAGCACGCGAAGCCGGCCAGCGCGCCGCGCAAGGCGACCATCCTGACGTTCCCCCAGGCGTCCGCCTGCACACCGACGCCGCCGCCGCCCAGCGCGCGCAAGCCGTGCAAGCACGCGCCTTCACCTGCGGCGACGACGTCTACTTCGCCGCCGGCCGCTTCGCTCCCGCAACGCCGGCCGGCCGCGCGCTGCTCGCGCACGAACTGCACCACGTGCGACGCCAGCGCGAGACCGGCGACAAGCACATCGCCCGCGACCCGGACGTGCCGCCCGACCCGCAGCAGCAGAAGGAGCGGCGCTACGCCGAATGGGTCCGTTACGCGCTGGTGGGGGCGCTCGCCGACCAGCGCCTGACGACCGCCGAATTCGTCGCCGAACTCGTCAAGCACGCGACGCTGCACATCGGCGACGCCAGCGAACTGGCGACTTTCCAAGCACGCGCCGCCGTGCTGCCGCAGGTCACCAGCCCGCCGTGGGATCTCGTCAACGCGCCGCGGCTGGTCGTCGCCGTATCCGGCCTGCCGAGCGAGCTCGAATCCGGCGTGCCCTCGGTCGGCACCGAGTCCTTCCTCGGCGGCTGGACGCTGGCCGTCGCGCGCTACCTCGCCGCCCCCGACGACCTGCAGGCGCAGGAACGCTTCTCGGAGCTGGTCGATGCGCTTGCCGGCATTGCGGTGCGCTTCGGCTCGGTCGCGTCGCTGTTGTGGTTCGAGCTGCACGACACGCTGATGCACCTGGTCGAGCTGCGCCAGCGCCTCGCCGACCTGCACGACGACCCCGGCGTGACGCCTGCCGCCAATCTCGCCAAGCGACGCACGATCGGCGACGAGATCAACCGCACGGCGCGGCACGCGCTGCTCCTCGACCAGGCGATGAAGGACCCGGCGCTCGTCGGAACCCCGCTCGACCCGTCGTCGTCGACGCCGCTCGAACGGCAGCTCGGCCCGCTCTCCGGGCGCCTCGCCCAGATGCGCGAGACCGAGAAAGGCGAAGCCGCCACCCAGCAGGCGCTCGGCGCCAAGCCCGAACTCCTCGCCACGGCCATGCCGGGCGGAATGGGCGTCGAGGTCGCCCCGGAGGAAGCTTTCCCGCGCACCGCCGACGAAGCCGCCGAGAAATGGTCGGTGGCGCTCGCCAACCGCGCCGACGAAGTCTTCAAAGACCTCGAAACCACACGCAGCAAGATCGTCCCGGCAACGCCGCCGCAAACGCTCGACGACTTCGTCAAGGTCTTCGACAGCTGGTTCACCTTCCTGCCTTCGCGCGCGATCGCCGCCGATCCGGCCATCGCCGACGCCATGCGCGGCTGGCGCAACGCCTCGCAGGGCCTGATGCAGCTCGGCTTCGAAGGCTGGATGGCGAACCAGCTGCTGAAGCCGGTCGGCTACTCCAACTACGCGATGCTGGCGCTGCCGACGCTCTGGGGGCCGCTCGGCGCGCCGCGCCTGCGCGACCTGACCGGCGCCGGCCTCATGCCCGACTACGAATTCGTGCACGAGTTCGTACCTGAATACGGCGCCATCGAAACCCACGCGGAGGACCGCCAGATCGCGCTCGAACAGGGTATCGGCGTGTCCGGCGCGGCCTTTCGCGCGTTGTGGGCGATGCAGCACGCCGGCGTGCCGGTGCTGCCCGCTGCGCGCGCGATGCAGCTCGCGCCCCCGGCCGCGACCTACCTCTTCCTGCGCGACCCGACGGCCGCCGAGGGCTGGCACTACCTCGTCTATTACCAGAGCATTCTCGACGACAGCTACAAGGTCGCCGAGCAGAAGACGATGGCCGCCCCGCTGGCCGAGTACGGGGCCACCTCGGCGCAGGCCGGCGCGCTGCTCGCCCAGACGCACCACCCGAAATCGGCGGGCGGCGCCCCGCTCGGCGAAAAGGCGATCCGCGAGCACGGCATCGAAGGCGCCGAAGGCCGCAGCCAGGCGCGCTACGGCCTCACCGCGGCGCCGACCAACGTCACCGTCGACACCGCCCGCGCGCGCATCGAAGAACTTCGCAAGCGCTTCGACAGCAGCCAGCTGTCGGCCGGGCACATCATCGCGTCGCTCGAACGCTCGATGAGCGAAGGGCTCGCGCGCAACGATTCGGCCGTATTCCGCGTCGGCGCGACGCTCTACGTCGCCTACCGCGAGCACGACCTCAAGGACGTCGTCCTGCAGTATTTCGCCCCCAAGGTGCTCGCCGAAGCGGTCGCGCAGGCGGTGGCCATCTCCCTGCTGCTCGAAGCACTCGCCCAGCTCGGACCGATCGGCCGGCTCCTCTCCGGCATCATCGGCAAGATCATGGCGAAAAGCGGCGGCTCGCCGCTCGGCACCGTGCTCGCGCTGGTGAGCTGGATCTTCGACGCGATGCATGTCAACCACTTCGCCGGCGCGCGCGCGCAGGCCTACTTCGCCGTCGACGTCGTCGACGCGCTGGCTGCGTTCGTCCAGGACAAGGTCGTCGGCGGCCTCGCCAAGAACGTGCGCAAATGGGGCAGCCCCGCGCGCTGGGCGCCGAAGACGACGCGCGAAGTCAGCGAAGCCGTCAAGGCATGGCTCGAACCCAGCCAGCTGCCGATCGTGCATGCCGAAGTCAAGGCCGCGCGCGAGCAGCTGGAAAAGTCCAAGGGTGCGCACGACCCGCAGGTGCAGGCGCTCAAGGCGCTGGAAGCCGACCTCGGCGCCCCGCCGCCGGGAGAACCGCATCCGGCGCCAGTGCCGGTCGAGAAGCCGACGCTCGCCACGCGCCTCGCCGCGGCGACGGAAACCGCGAAACAGGCCGGGCTGCCCGAAGCCGACGTCAAGCGCATGGCCGACCAGGCCCGCACTCAGCACCACGCCGACCTCAAATCCGCGGTCGAAGCCGGCATGGGGCCACTGAAGGCAGGCGACACCGCGCCCCCGGTGGAAATCGTCAGCGCCGACAAGATCGGCCCGGCCGGCAGCAAGCGCACCGCCAAGGTCGTCGTCGAGAACGGCAAGGTCACCAAGATCCTCGTCTCCGAAGACGCCTCCCCCGCCGCCGTGTACGAGGAAGGCGTGCACGCCGCGCAGTCGCTCGACCCGCGCATGAAGAAGCTCTTCGCCCAGCTCGACCCCGGCAAACCGTGGGCCGAGCTGACCCCCAGGGAAAAGCTCGCGGCGACCAAAGCCGCGATCCAGATCGAGATCGACGCCAAGAAGCGCATCGCCGAACGGCTGCAACAGTCAAACGATCCGCTCTCCGAAGACGAGTTGATCCGCGCCTACGAGGACATCAGCAACCTGCGCGCGAAGCAGCTCGAACTCGCGCAGATCAGACCGTGGAAACTCGGCAAAGCGAACCTGCCGGACATCCTCAGCGAGCCGGCGACCCTGTACGCGAAGAAGACGATCGACGGCTTCAGCATCGACACGGCCTGGAGTCAGGGAACGCTGAGCGAATTCAACTCGGCGTTCGAGAAAGCGCACCCGGCCGCGAACCTGACGAAGGCCGAGATCGGTGCCATGTACACCAAGGCCAAGCGCGCGGACAACCCCAACCGCGTGCCCCGGACCGTCGAAAAGTACGACGAGCCAGCAAAGCCCGGCAAGACCGAGGAGCTATCGTTCAGGACCACCGGCAAGCGCGCTGAAGGCGATCTCCTGCTGACGCCGCGCCAGCGCGCGACGATCGACAAGCTGATCGCCGCGCGCGACCGCGCCCGCCGCGAGCGCACCAATGCGCTGGCGAAAAACAACGACGCCGCCGCGAAGCGTTGGGACCAGGCGGTGCGCGACGCCAGCCAGAAGCTCGGCGAGCAGGCCGCCGATGCCTGGGCGAAACAGCGCGCCTGGGCAGCCGACGCGCGGCCGACCCGGGTCTACGGCGGCGAAGGCTCGCGCGCGGGCGACTTCGACCGCGTCGACAAATGGACCGACGCGAACGGCAAGGTCCATTACCTCGTCATCGAAGCCAAGGGCGGCACGAGCCCCTTGGGCGGCAAGTGGTATAACGGCAAGTACGTGCAGCAGGGAAGCCTGGATTACTTCAACGCGATCCTCGACGACATGAGCCGGCCCACGTCGTCGAAGGAATCGAGGCAGGCGGCGAAGGAGCTGCGCGCGGCGCTGACCACCGGCAAGGATCTGAGCGGCAAAGCCGCGGAAATCCATTACGAGAAGGTACAGATCCCGTTCGACATCGTCGCTGCCCCGCGCACCGTCCTCGGCGAGAAAAGCGTCGCCACCGGAATCGAAGTCACCCCCTTCGATCTCAAATAGGCCGCGGCCCGTTCCCGGCCTCCCCTACCGCTCAGCCAGGCACACCGGACACGTTCTGGCGATCAGCGGATAAGGATGGGCGCAATACGGGCAGTCGTCGCGGTCCAGCCCCAGCCATTCGTCGAAGCCGAAACGCAACTCGTCGTCAGCGGCGACGTGGCCGCACGCGTGGCACGCGTGCTCGCCGTCTCCGGCCGGTGTCGCGCACCTTGCACAGGCGACGACTTCCGGCGGCTCGAGGCCGAGCAGCGCCTCGGGCAGATAGGGCGAGGCGACCGGCACGTCGAAACCCAGCGCCTTCGACCAGGCGACGAGACCGACCCCCTCCTCAGACAGATGCTGCACGCCCTCCATCCCCTTCGCCCGGCCGCGCGAAAAATGGTCGCGCCGCAGTTCGAGCAGCTTGACCAGCGCCGCGGTGAAACGCCCTTCGTCATGGTCGATGAGCGGCGTCAGGCATTCGAACACGGGAACGAGGATGTCGAGCAGCCAGTCCCGATCGGTGCGCTGCACACGCTCCGGGTCAGCCAGTGCCAAGGCCTCGATGAGCCGCTCCCCGGTGGCCGCGGCGCGTGTCATCGCGCCCTGCAGCGCCTGCACCAGCGGGCGGTCGAAAGCCTCGTCCGCGGCGAGCAGCGCCGCCGGCACCTGGGTCAGCAAGGCCAGCGAACACGCATCCCGGCTCGCCCACGCCAGCCAGAAGCCGGTGAGCCAGCTCGAAGCCTGCAAGGACTCCCGCCGGACTTCATCGCTCAGCGTACGGTCGATGTCGAGCAGGCGCCACTGTGCGCGCTCAGGGCGACGCGCGAACGTGAACAACGCGGCCGTCGCGCGCGCGATGAAGCCGCACCACTCGGGGAGTTCCGGCGAATCGGGCGACAGGCGGGCGATGACATCGACCGATCGCCGCGCATCCGTCAGCGCCGAATGCAGCAGGCGCACCGACAACGCCGCGTCGAGGTAGCGGCGCTTATGCTCCAGGAGTTCGCGTTCATCGTCGAGCGTGGCGCTCAGTTGCGCGAGATTCACGTCGTGGGCGGTGACGAGTTCCATGATGGTCGACCTGTCTGCAAACGTTGGGGACGCGCTAACCGTCGTGCCGTTCCGGGACGCGGTAGCGTTCGGCATCGATGCCGTGCTTGCGGATGAGCTGCCAGAAGGCGCGTCGATCTTTTCCGGCCGCTTCGGCTGCGTGCGTGATGTTCCCATCGCACATCAGCAGCAGCCTCTCGATATACGAGCGCTCGAAAGCTTTCACGGCATGGTCCTTGGCTGCACGGAAGTTCTGGCACCGCGGCGCTTCGACCGCCGGCAGCTCGAGATCGACCGCGTCGATGAATTCCCCGCGGCAAAACAGTACGGCGCGCTGGATGGCATGCTCGAGTTCGCGCACGTTGCCCGGCCACCGGTATTCGGCCAGGCGGGCCAAGGCCGCCCGCGTCAGGCCGCGCACGGGACACCCTGATTCGGTGGCAAAGCGGCAGACGAAATGATCGATCAGTGGCATCAGATCTTCGCGACGTTCGCGCAAAGGCGGCAAATGCAGCGAAAGTACGTTTAGCCGATGGTAGAGGTCGCGACGCAGCCGTCCTGCCTCGACCAGCGCACTGGGATCGCTGTTGGTGGCGGCGACCACGCGCACGTTGGCCCGGCGGGGCCGCGCGTCGCCGACCAACCGGTACTCCTTCTCCTGCAGGAATCGCAACAGCTTTGCCTGCGCCGCCTGCGGCAGACTATCGATCTCGTCGAGAAAGACGGTGCCTCCTTCGGCTTCGCCGATCAGACCGACGCGCGCCTCGTTCGCACTCGTATAGGCTCCGCGCGCATGTCCAAACAACTCGGATTCCACCAGATCGGCCGGCAACGCTCCGCAATTCACCGCCACCCAAGGTCGCGCTGCTCGTCCGCTGAGTTCATGGATTGCCCGCGCGCACAACTCCTTACCGGTACCTGTCTCGCCAAGAATCAGCACTCCGGCATCACATCCGGCGATCACGGGGATGCGCTCGATCTGGGTCAGGAACGTCGGGTCCGACCCGATCAGACGCAACAGCAAGGGATGACAACAGCTTCGCGCGCAGTCCGATCCGGGGCGCGAACGAGGCGTCCTGCACAACCGCCAAAGACGCAGCTGCAACTCCTCCTGATCGCAATCACTGGCAACGAAATCCCGCGCGCCGAGTTGCAGCAACGAGCGAATCGCAGCCGCCCGCAACCTGCGACTCAAGATGATGACGGGTGTATTGCCGGGCAAGCTCGCTCCGAGCCAGCGCCTCGCCCCCGCCACGTTATTGTTCGCAACCAGCATCAGGATAGCGTCGAAAGGCGCCGCCGGATGCCGGTGCAACGAGTCCGCAACGCGCTCGTCATCGACCTCCAACAAAGCGTGCACCGCCATCCCATCCCGGGACGGGTAGCGTGCGATCCATTCGACAACGGACCCGGCGGCGGACGGCGGAGCCACTACCGCACACTGAATCTCAAGCTTCGTATCCATGGCCGGCGGTAATCAAGGTGGTTGCGTCCTACCGAATGGAGCCGGATGATCCGCTACGACACGGGGTTTCGATGGCCATGCGGATCGAGCGCGGCCCTTCGATCGTTGTTCGAGCAATCTGAAGTAAGAACCGGGCAGATTAAGCGTCCACGGTCACGGCGACGACACGGCACGCGGCGGCGGCCCTGCCCGTTGCGCACTGACTACCCATACTGGGTCGGTATAGCACACGGTTTTCTCCTTGCAAGGCCATGCTCGTCGATCGTTCTGCATCCGCCGCTGCCCGCGCTATTCACATTGTCTTGACCACCATGTTGTCTTGACCACTGCGGCCATGACACAGCCCGGGCAAGGCGGCAATCGAATCCACCCGTTCGCCCTGAGCCCTTCGGTTTCGCTCAGGACAGGCTGGTCGAAGGGCGCAAGGCTTCGGCCAGCTCAGCCCAAACGGTGTTGGGGTACCGGATTAATAAGTCGCATCGCCCACAGTGGAGTGCCGTACTTCGTAGTCCCTCCGCAGGGCGTAGAGTTCTTCCTTGCTTCGAGCGAGGTGCCTGGCGATCTGTTCGATGACATCCGGATGCCGGTAGTAGACGGTGTGGATCAGATTGGGATCCGCTGCCAACGCGCCGATCCTGTCGCGCCATTGGTCGAGCCGCCAGAAGTCGGTGTCCGACTGTTGCTGCATCCATTGAAATTCAGCGAGCAGCGAGTGCGAACGCGCAGCGACGGCTGCATCTTCCGCCCCTTTGGCAAGCTCTTCGTAGAGGAACTCTCCTCGAGCAAAATTCCTGTCGGGACACCGGAGGATCGTTACGTCGCCCAGCGGATGAGGCGACCCGGTCACTCCGAGCGCCAATTCCTGCAACGTCCTCCATGCATGCCTGCGCGCATAGTCACTGAGCAGGCGTCTGGCCAAGCTGTAAGCGAAGAAAAATACGGCTTCGGTAAGTCGCCAAGGCGCCGCGACGGCAAAGAACATCGGCCCCGGAGCGATGAGTGCAATGAGCGTCACACCGATGAAGAGGCACGAGACGATGAACGGAATTGAGCGCGATATGTCCAGGCTTGCCAGCAACGGCACCATGACGAGTCCCGCCCCGACGATACCCGCAATTGCAAGGCCCAACCGCCGCCCGTCCCACGGATAGCGCTGGACGTCTTTCTCCCTTGCCTGCCTGACGACAATCTCGAACCATTGCCTGCCGGAGTTTTTCGCGCCGGGCACTTCCGGCCAGGCTTCGGCTGCCCGAACGCCGGCGAGGAACCCGTAGGCTTCGTCGCGCTCGCTGTTGATGAAAAGGAGACGGGGCGGATACGACATCACCATTTCGCGGATCGCCTGGAATCCTGTCAGGAGAGGGGCTGCCTCCGCCGCAACGTACCGGGTGCCCCAGTAGAGCGCTCCCAGGACGGCCACTGCTCCGATCGCCGCCATCCAAAACCGGGTACTCTCGTAGATCAGCGAACCCAGTTCGAACCCGCTCAGGTGAACAAGATAATTGGCCGCGAGCACCCAGAGCAGAAGAGAGACGACAGCCGCCGCGACGATGCGAAGGAGACTCGGCTCTCTACCTGGAATACTGCGACGCATGCCGTAGAGGTGAACCATTGGCGATGTGCTGATGCGAAGGCGCTCCACCAGCTTGGACCACATCTTCGGCGGCGATGCGAAGTGCAGGATCGGCGTGCCGAGGAGCACGCAGTTCCCCGTCAAACCGCCAATTCTGTTCGGGTTGTCGAGGTCGAACGCCTCGAGCACGGCATTGCCGCCATGGCTGTGCGCGACGAGCTTCCATTTCCATCCCCGGTCGATCAGATAGTCGAGTTCATCGAGCAACTGCTGGGCGGCGGCTGACCGATCGGTCCACGAATTGCGGCCACTCCAGGAAAAGTGGGGAGTAGCGCGTCCGGCACGCCGCCTGAGCTCTTCGCCACATTCCTCGAGATGCGCCCAGCAGCGAGCCTGAGAGCCGTGGGCGCCAAGGCGCTCGTCGAGTTGGCGACAGAATGCGCTTCCCGGCTCGTACCACCCGGGCTTTCCCTCGACCGGCGCGGCGAAAGTGCCGTGAACGATGATTACAGTTTCTTTGGTCGCCATGAGATTACCGTGACAGCGAGGGATTGCACCTCTCACGCGTGAATGTCGCGGCGGACGTCTTCGATGTATTTCCATGCAGGGGGCAGCGCATGTGGACGGCTGCACGTCGGCAGGCACTTTTCTCGATGTAGACGCCGGGAGCGCGGAACTCGGCCATGCCACCTCTCCTGCAAAGCTGCCTCGGGTGCCGCCGCTCGACAGGCCGTCCGCCCCGCGGAACCGCCAGCAGGGCGAGGACCGGTTGCGCTGAACACGATATTCCCGAAGAGACGGAGAAGCAATCCTCCCCCAACGGACCGTGTTTCGGGCCGTGGACGCTCCCGCCTCAAGCGGCAGCGGCCTACTTGCTGAACTGTTGAGCAAACACGGCCGGCGCCGGATAGCCCAGGCGCGAGTGGCGCCGTTGGCGGAAGATTTCCACGTATTCGCGAATTGCGGCTCGCGCGGGCACCCGCCCCGCGACAATTTCGCCGCCGTGACTCAGTTCGACAGCGTGCCCTTGGGCACAGCCCGCAAACCTTAAGCGTTTCAGCCCCTTGTCAATAGTGCCCCCACGGTGGCCACACCTGCTGCGCTATAGGCTTTGACGCCGAGTGCACCGAAGAACACCGCGGCTCGCGCACGATCCAAGCTTCGACTGGTTTCCGCGATGGACGGATGCACATGACGAACGATGCGACCCTCGAATCCGCGCGTGAACGCTACGCCCGTCGCGCCTGGGCCGACGCCTTTCGCCGATTCACGCTCGCGGATCGGGAGCGGGCGCTCGAGGTGAAAGATCTCGAGCGACTTGCGGTGACGGCGTATCTCGTCGGGGATGACGATGTGTATTTCGCCGCACTCGAGCGCGCCTATCATGCCTGCGTAGAGGCTGACGAAGCGGCGCGTGCCGCGCGCTGCGGCTTCTGGCTAGGTCTCCATCTCATGCTGAAGGGCGAAGCGGGTCACGCCACGGGATGGTTCGCGCGCGCTCATCGTCTGCTCGAGCATGCAGAAGGCGAGCGCGTGGAGCACGGCTATCTGTTGCTCCCCGTCGCGGAGCAGCAAATCGCGACGGCGGCATACGCGACGGCGGAAAGCACTGCGGCGCATGCCGCCGCGATCGGCGAGCGCTTTCGCGACGCGGACCTCGTCGCCTGCGCACGGCACGTGCAGGGCCGCGCGCTGCTCCTCAACCGGCAGGTGCGGCGCGGGCTCGCGCTTCTCGACGAAGCGATGGTCGCGGTCGCCGCGCGGGAGCTCTCGCCCATCATGACGGGCCTCATCTATTGCAGCGTGATCGACGCATGCCAGCAAATGTACGCCGTGGACCGCGCACGCGAATGGACCAGCGCGCTCGCGCGCTGGTGCGACGAGCAGCCCGAGATGATCGCGTTCACGGGGGTATGCCGCGTACATCGCGCCGAGATCATGCGCCTGCACGGTGCATGGAGCGATGCTCTCGATGAGGCGCGCCAGGCGTGCGAGCGCTGCCGGCAGACCAACCGCCAGGCCGCAGCGGCCGCACTGTACGAAGAAGCCGAGGTGCACCGATTGCGCGGCGAGTTCACCGCGGCCGAGGCTGCGTATCGGAACGCGAGTTTATGGGGGCTCGAGCCGCAGCCGGGGCTTGCGCTGCTGCGGCTCGCGCAAGGACGCACGGATGCGGCGGCGGCTGCGATCCGACGCGCGCTCGTCGCGAGCGCGGGCGACGAAGTGCAGCGCTCGCGCCTCCTGCCGGCATACGTGGAGATCATGCTCGCCGTCGGCGACACGGTCGAAGCGCGCCGTGCCTGCGGAGAGCTCGAAGCCCTCGCCGGCCGCTTCGAGGCCGACGTCGTGCGTGGGCTCGCAGCGCAGGCGCGCGGCGAGGTCGAGCTGGCCGAAGGCGATGCGCAGTCCGCACTCGCGTCTCTGCGCGACGCGGCGCACGCGTGGGAACGGATCGACGCGCCGTATCTCACCGCACGCGTGCGCATGCTGCAGGGACTCGCCTGCCGCGCGCTCGGCGACGAAGACGGTGCCGCGCTGGAGCTGGAGGCGGCGTACGCGAGCTTTCAGGCGCTGGGCGCAGCACCCGATCTCGCCGGCATCGACGCGCTCGCGCGCTATGCGCCGCACGCGCCTCAGCTCACGCCGCGAGAGCTGCAAGTCCTGCGGCTCGTGAGCGCGGGCAAGAGCAACAAGGCGATCGCCGCCGAGCTTTCGCTGAGCGAAAAAACGGTGGATCGGCACCTGAGCAACATTTTCATGAAGCTCGACGTCTCCTCGCGCACAGCGGCGACCGCGTACGCGTACCGCCACCGTCTGTTCACCCCGGTCTGATGTTCTGATTGAGGCGGAAGAAATTAGTTGGATCGTACTTCTTCTTGATCACCGCAAGTCGCTCGTGGTTGGGACCATAGGAAGCCACGATTCTCGCTTCGCCCTCGTCACCCAGATAGTTGACGTACGCGCCGCTTTCCAGAAAAGGCTCCACAGTCCGGTAGCAGCGGCGGGCCCAGTCCATATTGGCTTCGGATTCGGCAGGATCCTCCCACATCCGCAGGACGAGCAGACTGTGCTGCGCCTTCCTGTGCCTGAAAGCACTCTCCTCAGCAGCGACGCGGCTCACCGCTCCGCCCAGATGCTCGATCGCGATGGCGGCGAAGAAACCCGGCGCCGTGCTCGCAAAGAACTCCACCATCGCGTCGACCGCGTCCTCGCCGAGCGCACGGACGAATGCAGCCTTCCAGTAGTGCAGCCGGCCCGGCTGGAACACCTCGGTGAGAAGATTCTGGACTTTCGTGTACGGAACCGTCGCGACCGTGTCGACCAGCGGACACCCACATAAACGTATGGGTTCCAACACCTTCTCGCCCTCCTCGGGCGCACCGCAGTAACAAACGCTGATATCGAGTGCCGGGCCCTCGGGTCCCGCGATCAGCGTCGCATCCGCTCGAACCTCGTCCGGAGCTGCCGTGGACCAGTCGCGGTAGAAACGCAGCACCCTCTGCGCCTGCTCCAGTGGAAAGACGATCTCCCCTCCCAGCACGGGACCTACCGCGTGGAGCCGGTATTCAAACGATGTAACCACGCCGAAATTGCCCCCGCCGCCGCGGAGAGCCCAGAAAAGATCCTCGTGTTCGGCGGGACCTGCGTGAAGCAACCGCCCGTCCGCGCTCACCACGTCCGCAGACAGCAGGTTGTCGCAGGCGAGGCCGTACCTTCGATTGAGAAAGCCGATGCCGCCACCCAAAGTGAGCCCTGCGATGCCCGTGCTTGGCACGATGCCGCCCGTAGTGGCGAGGCCGAACGCCTGGGTTTCGTGGTCGAAGATGCCCCAGGTCGCCCCGCCTTCGGCCCGAGCCGTCCGCTTCCCAGGGTCGACATGAACGCTCTTCATCGCGGACAGGTCGATCACCACACCATCGTCGCACACGGCGTTACCCGTCACCCCATGGCCGCCGCCGCGAACGGCCGTGCGCATGTCGTTCTCGCGAGCGAAATTGACAGCCGCGATCACATCCGCGACGCCGGCGCAGCGCACGATCAGCGCGGGTCGCCTATCGATCAATCCGTTGAAAACCCTGCGCGCCTGGTCGTACCGCGGGTCACCTGGTTGAATCAGTTCCCCGCGCAGGCACGCCTTGAACGTTCCGAGACTTGATTCGCTGAACATGGCTTTGTCCTTTCCATAGCTTCCTTAGGACAATCCTGGCCGGATTCTGAGTCACGCGCTTCGGGGAAACCACCCAAACCGCGGTGCCAGGCGCGTGGGTACTTTCCCCCACGCAGCTGGCCGACTCGGAGGTTCGGTCGAGGCGGCGGCGTTTCGCGTCCGCTACCATGGCGAGAGATGAATGTCGTGACGGGACTCGGCGTCGGCACCTACTTCGAACACTGGGGCAACTTGGCGATCTTCTAAAAGGCCTGGACTGCTGCCGGTTTCACAGACAGCTTGTTAAGGAGGGAAGATGAAACCGGAGGTGGTTGATGAGCACAAGACGGCAGTTCAGTCGGGAATTCAGGATTGAAGCGGTAAAGCTGGTCAGGGAGCGCAGCGTGTCGGTTGCGCAGGCGGCTCGTGATGGGGATGTTCACGAGAACGTGTTGCGCAAGGGGGTGCGCGAGAGCGCGGCCGATCCGCGGCATGCGTTCCCGGGCGCAGGCGTAATGAAGCCTGAAGAGGCCGAGATTGCGCGCCTGCGCAAGGAAGTCGCCAAGCTCGAGATGGAGCGCGACATCCTGAAAAAAGCCGCGGCCTACTTTGCCAAGGCGTCGAGGTGACGTTCGGCTTCGTGGCGAAGCACCGAGGGGCCTGGCCGGTTCTGATGATGTGTGAGGCGCCCGGTGTGTCTCGAAGCGGGTTCTATGGCTGGTTGAGCAGGCCGCGCAGCCAGCGCAGCCGCGATGACGATGTGCTGAGCAATCAGATCCGCCAGAGCGTTCTCGGCAGCGACCGGACGTACGGCGCCCGACGCGTCTGGCACGAGGTGTTGGCGCTGGGACAAAGCTGTGGCCCGGACATTGAACAACAGGCCACGTAAAACGTTGGACTGGAAGACACCGGCTGAAGCGCTCAATGACCACCTAAGATCTGCCGCATAGCCCGGTGTTGCGACGACCGGTTGAATCCACCCAATACACCAGCGAGCATTTCCAGGCGCTGCTCAAGGAACAGGGCGTCACTTGCAGCATGAATCGCGCCGGCGAGGTCTGGGACAACTCGGCAATGGAGAGCTTCTTCAGTTCGCTCAAGACCGAGCGCACGTCACGAAAGGTCTATCGGACCCGCGAGCAAGCTCGCTCAGACGTCTTCGATTACAGGGAGTGTTTTTACAATCCGACGCGACGTCACTCGACCTTGGGTTATGTGAGTCCGAGGGGGTTCGAGGCCGCGCGGAACGCGCAGGTGGGTGTCTACGGAACCGGCACCAGCCCAGACCTCCCGTTTTAGCCGCTAAAAGCTACCGAGAGCGCCCTCGACCGAGCTGGACTGTTTCGGCGGACATGCTGGCCTTGCCTTGCGCGTCGTAGCTGATACTCCTGGCGCTCCCAATTTCCGGTGTTTTATCGAAATCTAAGCGATCGTGCATGACGTAGTTCTTGCCGATTTGCTGATATACGCGTTCCTTGTCGGCATGAACGATTACGCCGCTGTGGGTGGCGGCCTTATCTGCTCGGCTAGCAAGATACAAATTGTATATACCGGGCTTCAAAGCCCCGGCCTTATCGACCTTGTCGGTGTACCACTGACCTTCTCGCTCGTTCTGGACGATCCGCGAACCATTCATCACAAGAAGTCTTTGTTTCACTAAGAGTCCCCTTTGAGTTAGGTCGACAATTCTATGATTTTTGACATCCTCCCCCACCTCTCGCGAACGCTCGCCGGCCTTGAGGCCGGAAAGGAGGGGGAGGATGTCAAGGGCAGGCGTTTGAATTGACTGACAGGCGGAGCTAGCCCGCCTTGCATCCCAGCCGCGTCCCTCCGGTCAGCCCTCGATCAGCGCAACGAGTTTCACCTGGATCAAGTCGGCCTCGAACTCCATTCCGTCATCCTCATACTTCAACCAGGCCCAGCCCTCGGCCGGCGGGCGCTTATTGAGGATCAGCCGGGCAGGGCGGCCATCGTGCTCGACTTGGATGATCGCCTTCTTGAGCTTGTCCAAGTCGGCCTCCTTCTTCTCCTTATTGGAATCCGACCCGTCCGACCCTTGCTCGCCTTCCTCAGCAGCGGCGTCAGGCTTGCTGTCCATGGCGTCGGCCGTATTCCGATTAGGCTCGTCCTCGTCACCATGCCGGCGCTTGTCCTCCAGGAACTCGCGCAGCAGCTTGACCGATCCCCGCGTCAGCTCCTGGCTGTCGTCGGCCAACCAGACGCCAACCTCTTCCGGGTTCTTCTTGAACGCCGTCACCAGTTCGTTGACCACGGTCACGTCGTTGACCCGACCGGTGTTGAACGCCTTGGCGATCGGGTCGGGTAGATCGAGCAGCGTCACGTGCTGGGTCACGAACGCCGGAGACTTGCCGATCTCGCGGGCGATCTCGCTCTTCTTTTTGCCGGTCGCCAGCTCGCGGCCAATGAAATCCGCGATCTCGCGCGGGGTGAGCTCGTTGCGTTGGAGGTTCTCGATGACCTGGTCGGCGTGGTTGTAATCGTTGTCGATAAAGGCCGGAATGGTCGCTCTCTCGGCCCACTGAGATCCACGGTAGCGGCGGGCGCCGTGGTTGATAATGTAGCGCCCTTCAGCCTCCGGGTTCTCGCGCACAGAAATCGGCGACTTCACGCCCCGGTCTTTGATCGTCTGCCCAATCTCCGCGATGCTTTCGCGCGAGAAGCCGGGGTTGTCTGCGGTGCGGGGCTGGTCTGGATCTTCATCGATCAGCTCCAAGGGCAATTCCAAGGGGCCAGCGCCGCGCGCAAAGGGCTCGGGCTCGTTCAGGAGGCCCGACAGGTCGCCAATGCTATCCAGGCCCAGCCCGGACGCATGGGGCTGCTCGACGACCTTCTTCCTGGCGTTCTTAACGGCGGTCATTACGCAATCTCCATCTTCGTGAATACATAGTCGGCCACGTCGCGGACTTCCTTCGCCGCCTTGCGCGCTGCGGTTTTCTTGATCTTCCAGACAGGCACGCCGCTCGCGAGAGCATCGGCGATGCTGCTGCGAAGGCCGACGCTGGCCGGAATCATCAGTTGCGGATACGCCTTGTGCAGCTCGTCCAAGTGCCGCAAGTGCCGGGGGTTCCGGGCGTCCACCTTGCTCGGCATCATCCCGAGGAATTTCAGCTTGGTATTGACCTTGCGGACGTTCGCAATGGTCGTGACCATCCTCTTGATGCCCTGAATGCTGTATGCCTCCAGCTCGATGGGCGACAGCACGTAGTCAGCCGCGAACAGTGCCGCCGCCATTCCGACGCCAAGGGAAGGGGCGGTATCCACCAGCACCACGTCAAAGCCGCAATCGGCAAGGGCCGCCACGTTGGCCTTGAAGCTCGCGCTCGCCTCGGACACCCCGCGCTTCTCCATGTCCGCCAAGCGGGCATCGGACGCAATCAAGTGAATAGCTGGCCCGTCCACGCGGCAAGTGAACCACTGTCGCAAGCCATCGGCGTCTAGGTCGAACATCTGGCTCGCCAGATAGCCACTTTGATGCCGCTGCAAGGTGAAGGACGCATTGGCTTGGGTGTCCAGATCGATCACGGCAACCCGCAAGCCGCGCTCGAGGAAATCGAAGGCGACATGCACGACCGTCGAAGTCTTCCCGACGCCGCCCTTTTGGTTTGCCGTGACCATCGTTTTCATGTTTTGGGTTCCTGTTTTTTCTTGGCGTCCTCGGCCCACTTCTTCACGATGAACGCCTGGTGTTCGGGTAGTACTGCCGTGACTCGCTCAAATCCATCCGGTATTGCCTTGGTTATGTGCGCCCCCCACACTCGTTCCACCGCTTGCCAGACTGCTCCCTTGGTCACGCCCAAGGCTGTCACGTACCCGGCCTGTTTCTTTCCCTCGACCAGCACACCCCACGCGATTTCGCGGGTCTGCTTCCCGATTTCGAGGCCCTTAATGGCCTCTAGAAACTGCGCTTCGGTTAACCTCTTCTTCATGATGATGGACTGCTCATAACACTCCGCCCTGATGATTGAAATCAGCGGCGCCAACCGCTAATCATGCGTAACAGTTTAGCTATACTTTCTCAGCATGTCAATATTTTAGCGGCTAAAATTCCTCCTCAAGCGCTCCGTCAGAGCAGTCGTTTCCGCCCTAACGCGACCCCAGTGAACTTTCTGTCAACCCCTCCCCTACAGACCGTCCGCATACCGATTGTGCCGTTGATCATGCGTTCATCGTTACACCTGGCGTGATCGGTTCTCGACTGCGGGCCTTTGGACAAGGGCAGAACAGACTGTCTTTCCCAATCGGGCTTGTTCGGCGCCGTGCGCCGGGGCCTGCGACTACCCGCTCCGGCTGGTCTCAATGATTCGTCGATGCGGCCGAGGCATGGAGATCAGTCGCGCCACCCATCGTCAGCCAGAGGTTAGCCAGGCCCTCAATCGGTCGGTCTGACCTGGTCCCTGCGCTTCTCGGGTGCGTTTAATTCCTCTTGCGAACATGCGGTTGGCCTGCGAACTGTCGTCATGACTTTTGATTTGTTCGCCGAACCCACGGGCTCGGGGTCAGTCGCTGGCCCAGGCTGACCTGCCGCGCTATTTTCAGCGCTCGGCAGGAGATCATCGAGTACATCGAAATCTTCTACAACCGTCAGCGAAAGCAGGCCTGATTGGGCTACCTGTCACCTGCATCCTTCCGGCAGCAGTACTACACACAGATGATGGCTTGAACGCTTGGGCTCCACGCTTGCCGACCCACCTCAGTCGAGGATCAGGAGACTCATGGCGCGTCTCCGCGGGCTCTGGGCGGCGCGGTCGGTGATGCGACATGCTTCTCTCGATGCCGTTGTACCTTGGCCAAGATCTTCTTCACTGCGGCCAGCTCCTCCTGGGCGACCTCCGCGCGTCCCTGCCAACGTGCTGCCTCATCCCGGGCCGTGTAGGCCTGCTTCCGATAAGACTCCGCCGCCACTTTCTGTCCCTCGAGCTGCTCCCGCAGAGGCTCCGCCTGCAGCTTATGCGCCTGGCGCAGGTCGTCGGTCTGCTGCATGAAGTGCCTGCGGTCGGCCTCGGCCTGGCTATGCACCTGGGTAAGTTCTGCCCCATGGCGCTCTCGCTCCTGGCGCATGGACTCATCGTGTTGATGCCGTACAGCCTGGAGCACCTCGTCGTGGCGGGTGCGCTCGGACTCGAGTGTCGTCATCGCCCTTGCCAGGTCTTCCCGCAATGCCGTTATCTGATGATCGCGGGCGGCGAGGGCGGCCTGCTGCTCCCGAAGGCGTGTCTCCAGTTCAACCAAGCTGTGTTCTCTAGCCTGTAGCGTTGCCTTGGCCTCCTTAAGTTCTCCATTCAGGAGGAGGTTCTCGCGTTCGACCGCTGCCACCTTCTCATCTGCAGCTTCGAGTCGCACCTGCCACTCAGCCTCATTCATTGCCAGGTCGCCGAGCTTCCGCTGGTAGCTTTCCTCGGCCCGGGCCAGGGCCAGCTTCCAGACGGCTTCCACCAGGTTGTCAGATGCGGCTACCAGTTCTTCTGGAAGGGCGGTGTTTTCGCGCTTTGCCGTGATGGTCGCGGCGGTCTCCTGGCGCCAGCGCCGGATCATGTCGCTGACTACCTGCTGCCCACCCCGATTGCCGATGGCGGAATAGACCTTTGCAAAAGACACGGTTTCGCCCGCTCGGAACAGTTCCGTGCACGCCTTCTCAACCTGGTCGTACTGGACTTCAGTGATGCGGACCATTCTCGGTTTCCTGTTCGATCTGTACTTCAAGTTCCTGGGCAGTCTCAATATCCCCCCTCTCACGGTACGCCGCGGCCCACTGCAACTTCTGCGCACGGGTGGGTCTTGAATCTTGCCGGGAGCGCGTCGCCTCCGGGCTCTGAACGTCAAGCTGAAGGGCGTGCCTCTGCTTCAGCAGCCGGTCCATCTCGTCCTGGCCAAGGAAGGCGTCGGCAGCGGTTGCGGGCAAGCAGTCAAAGCGCGGGCGAATACGCGCTGCATACGGGACATCGCCAGCAGACTCCACGTACTCCGCCAACTCCTGACTAGGCCCCGCGTAGTGCGCCACGAGCAACGACGCCAAGTCCGGAAGATTGAGCTTGTAGGCCTCCAGCGCAATGCTGGCCAGCACCGAGGCATACCCATTGGCAAAGACCCCTGCAGCTTCGGCCCTGGCCCGGGTCTGCCGTTCGTCTCGCGCCGGGCGCCTCGGCTGTCGTTGCGGCACGCCTCTCACCCGGACAAACACCGGGGCGACGAACAGCGGTGCGTACTTGCGTTCCAACAACAGCGTAATGCGCTGACAACCATGCTCTTGCGGATCCCCGGGCCCTTCAGCAGAAGGCTGCGGGCCAAGAACTCGATGTCTTCTCTTGCAACCTGGGGCCAGTGCACGGGTTTCAGTACGTTGATGAGGGCGCGCAGGCTCCTTCAGGCGCTCGCCGGCATGTAGCAACAAGGCCTCGAGGTCGTCACCGGCCCCCTTCGGGCCGCTGTCATGGAATAGCGGGAGCATGTTGGCTCCAATACGATGGGGACGTGGCAAATATACGCGTATGCGTGCTGATACGCACGTATAACGTTCTATATAAGTCTTTTTGTTTCTATTTCTGGTCTTTATTCCCATTATGACCAGTTTCTTTTACCCTACGTTGGCGAACTCAAAACACCCTTCGAATAGCCCAAATGTTCCACGGAGAAATCAAGCTGATCGGCGCATGAAAGCCGCGCCGTTGCTGGACTCTGAGCCTTCCAGGTCGAATTGTTTTTTCTTTCTTCGTTGTTCCACGCGCCCCCTGAAAAGGAGTTCGCATGCCCGCAACAGACGACAACCAGAAATTAGTAACTGATCGTCGGCCAACCGTTCATCGCCGGCGTCACCAGCTGGCCCGACGACCGTTTCGAGTACCGAATCTTCGGCGGCACTCATCTGCTGCAGATCTGCCTGGCTAACCTAGTGTGCTGAGTTAGAAATTCGCAGACAAAACGGTTCAATGTTGGCGAGAATTTCGTCGGCTGATTTGGTCCATGCGAATGGTCTTGGATCTTCGTTGTAGCGTGTGAGGTAATCGCGGATGGCCTGCTCGAGCTGGCGAGTGGAGCGGTGCGTACCGCGGCGGCTCTGTTTCTCGGTGAGGGCGGCAAACCAGCGCTCGATCTGGTTGATCCACGAGGCCGAGGTCCAGGTGAAATGGACGTGGAAGCGCGGATGACGGACAAACCAGTTCCTGATCTTGGGCGTCTTGTGCGTGCCGTAGTTGTCCATCACCAGAGGGATGTCGAGGTCGGCCGGGACGTTGGCTTCGATGGTGCGCAGAAACGTCAGAAACTCGCCGCTGCGGTGGCATCGGTGCAACTCCCCGATGACTTCTCCCGTGGCGATATCGAGCGCAGCGAACAATGTCGTCGTGCCGTGGCGCATGTAGTCATGCGTGCGACGTTCGGGAAGCCCCGGCGCCAGCGGCAGGATCGGCTGGGTGCGGTCGAGCGCCTGGATCGGGCTCTTCTCATCGACGCACTACACCATCGTTTTGACCGGGGGATCCAGATACAGCCCGTCGATGTCGCGGACTTTGTCGACAAACAGTGGATTGGTCGAGAGCTTGAACGTTTCCTGCCGGTGCGGTTGCAGACCGAAGGCGCGCCAGATGCGGCTGACGGCGGTTTGCCACAGCCCGCTCTCGCGCGCCATGCTGCCACGCTTCGAGCTGCTCACGCTCGCCGTCGTTCAGCACGATCTATGCCTTCGGTCTGCCCATCACTTTCTCCCGCCGCCAATCTTATGGCATGAGAGACAAGCCGATGAGCCATTTATTCATGCAATTTACAATTCACCACGCTAGCTGAACAGATACAGCAGCCCGACGACGAGCGCCGCATAGAAGGCGAACTTAATCAGGACGCCAAGCACCTTCATCGCAAGGCCGAGCACCACGAGGGCGACATACACTGCAACCCCTCCGGCCGCGCCCCACAGCGCGCCTTTCACGCCCCAGGCAAACAGCACCGAGTCGGTCACGATGTTCAACCCGAAGACGGCGTATGCGACCATCAACAGCGCGCCCAGGACGGCGCAACCCTTGACGCAACCGGCGAGGCTCGGCGCTCCACCGCTGCCAGCGGCGGCGACGGCCGAAGGACCATAGGAGGCGGACCCTGGCGCAGGGCGCGTCTGCGATGCGGCGTACTTCAGCTGCTTCTCGAGGTGCTCCTGGCCTTCGCGCTCGGACTGTCGCCGCGCCGCTTCCTCGGCGCGCCGCTCCTCCTCGAGTCGCGCCCAGCGCCCCATCTTCGCTTCATAGGTGTGCTGCGCGCCGGTGGAGAAATACCCTTTGTTGAACTCGTCGCTCATCGCACACCTCCGCGCCGCGCGAGGGCGGCGGTCCTTCCTCAGACTCCTACTATAGAAGGGCGCGGGGCGCTTGCAACGACGCTTTTGGCGATCAGTCCTCCGCCACGACGAAACCCGCGCGCGCGGCCGCCTCGAGCAACATTTTCCAGCCCGCGGGCGTCTCGAAGCTCGTTTGCCGGTCGACGCCGAGCTCGCCGTCACGAACCCGATCGCCGAAAAACAGCACGCAATCGCTCTCGTCATGCTGGCGCGAGCGCCAGACAAGGCCGTCGATGTCGGCGAAGGCGGCGTGCAGGGCTTCGCCCCAGCGCGCAGTGCGCCCGTAATGGCTCGGACCGGGCTCGAGGAGCTGCGCGCGCAGCAGCGCGAGCTGTCGCAGGTTGTCGCCGCCCAGGCGCAGCAGCCGCAACGGACGGCGCGGGACGAGTAGCGCGTAGGCATGGCGCAGCACGCGCTTTTTCGGCACCGCTGCGCGGCCCGGATAGCCCGCTGAAGGCTCGAGCCGAAAAAGCGTCTCGCACAGGGCGCCGACGAGCGTCGAGCCGCCGTAGAGCGTCGGTATCGACGCGCCGCCGAGGCGGGCGATCGGATGGAAGCGCCCCTTGCCTTTGCCGGGATTGAAGCTGCTCACCCCGTGCTCGAGCTCGTGAATGTGGTACAGCGCCCGCCCGCGCAGCCAGAATTCCGGCTCGAGCCGAAGAGTTCGAAGCGCAGCCGCGTCGGGCGGCAGCGGGACGAGCTCAGCCATGGAACATGTCGTGTTCCTCGCGCGCCGCGGCAGCGACCCGATCACGTTTGGCGGGCCAAACGTCAAGCGGTGCGGCCCCGTCGAGCCAGTCGTTGGGAGTGATGAACCAGATCCCGAGCGACCACCCTTCGTAATCGGGGGCGAGGGCCTCGACGATCGAGCGCACCTCCGAATAAGGCCGGCTGGTGCCCGGGTCGAACTGGAAGGCCGGGAACAGCATAGCCTTGTCTCGTACGCCGAAAACCCGCTTTTCGGCGGACCAGCGCGAGGTGAGGGCGTGCCGGTTCTCGGCCGAGGACTTGGCGAACTCGGCGACTTTGGCGGCGCTCCACAGCTGCGTACGCTGGGCGAACTGCTCCCGCAGGACGAGGTTTGCGTCCAGGTGCGCTGCGAGCACGGGCGAACGCTGCAACAGCGCCTCGGTGCGCTCCTTCAGGAGCGATTGCAGGCCGGGGTCGCGTGCGCCGCCGGGTGCTTGGCGATCGGCGGCTGCGTCGCCGGCCGGCGCCACGTAGTTCCTATTCTCGAACCCACGAACGACGATCCGTAGATCCTGCGTAAAGACGACCCGGCGCTTGCGAGGGCCGGCGGGCGACAGCGGCCGGTAGCGAGACTGAGCAACCAGTCGGCCGAGCTTGGGTTCGTTGGGCATGCGCCGCTCCGGTTGGTAGATGAGTTCAATTATAGCAACCCGTCGCTAACGACGCTCACTTTCAGGAGAAGCGAAGGGACGAAAGTGGCGGGCGGCCGGGACTTGAGGTAGCCTGACGAAAATGGACACTCCCGGTTGGTAGACTTGCCGAACGGGAGCAGCAGATGCAAAGAAAAATGTCAGCATTACACGCCGGAGTTTCCGCCGGGGGGGGCGGTCGGTCGCGGAACTGGAGGCCGAAAACGCCCGGTTGCGCAAAGAGTTGGCGGAAGCCCGGATCGAGCGCGACGTAATAAAAAAGGCCGCGGCCTACTTTGCCAGGGAGTCGCTGCCCGGTACGCGTTCATGAAGCACTGGCGACTCCGCTTTCCAGTCAAGGTCATGAGCCGCGTGTTCGACGTCTCACGGAGCGGCTTTTACGCTTGGCTGAAACGGCCGCCGTCGCTCAAGCGCCAGTCGGACGAGCGGCTGAAAGTGGCGATCAAGGTCGCCCACCCGCGCAGCCGCGAGACTTACGACGTACCTCGTCTGCAGCCGGAGCTGGCCGCGGGCGGCTTTGCTGCCGGCCGCGACCGCATCGCCCGCCTGTGGCGCGAGCTGGGCCTTCGCTGCCGACAAAAGCGCAAATTCAAGGCGACGACGAACTCGAATCACAGCTTGCCGGTGGCAGAGAACGTGCTCGGACAGACCTTTGCCCCGAGCGCACCGAATCAGGGGTGGGTCACCGATCTGACGTACCTCCCGACAGGCGAAGGCTGCCTGTACCCTGCCCTACCTCGCATGGACGCTCTCTATTGACCCTGCGGCCACAGAGCAAGCGGGCCCGTGGGCGACGCGATGCGTGCGTTCCCGGCTACCATTTAACGCCATGCCCGACTTTCCGGTAATTGCCACCCCACCCCTCTCCCCTGCCCTGCCTGTTCAACCAGGAAAGCTGGTTGTGGGCGCGAACGCCGGCACTCGGACGCTTACCCGGGCCGAGACGGACATAGAGGCCGTGACCGGCTGGCTCGCAAAGTACGTCGACAACCGGAACACTTTAGAGGCCTACAAACGGGATGCCGAGCGCCTCCTCACGTGGGCCGGAACAAGAGGGAAGGGGCTCGCGGATCTGATGGTGGAAGACCTGACCGACTACGGGCTGTTTCTCCGCGACCCTCAGCCCATCGAGGACTGGTGCTTGGTCAAAGTGCCCCGCTACCTCGAGGACGGCACCGACAACCCGGAATGGCGGTCGGTGCAGCGCCCCCCCCGCTTCCTGGCGGATGGCTCACCGAACCCGGAATGGCGGCCCTTCGTCGGCGCCCTCTCCTCGTCCGCCGCGGGTCAGTCCCTCACTGTGCTGTTCGGGATGTTCGAGCATCTCTGCGGCGTCGGCTACCTGGCCGGCAACCCGCTCCGTGCCGCTCGGAAGAAAGGCTACAAGCCGCGGCGGACGACCGTCGACCGCTATCTCGAGCAGGATCTCTGGCAGCTCGTGCTCTCTCATCTGGAGACGTGGCCACGTGAGACCGCCCGCGACGAAGCGCACTATCAGCGCACACGGTTCCTGGCGGGTTTCCTCAAACTGACCGCGCTTCGTCGCTTCGAGATGGCGAAAGCGACCACGGCGGACGTCACGCGCATCGAAGGGCGCTGGTGGCTCAAAGTAGTCGGGAAGGGCAGCGTCGACCAGCCCATTCCACTCACGCGCGAGGCAATGCGACTCCTCGGAGCGTACCGGGCATCGTCGGGGCGCCCTCCCCTCCCCTCCCCCAACGTTGTCGAGCCGCTTCTGATGGACATCACCGGCACTGGCCGCGCGGTCAGCGTGAAAACCATCCACGCGATCCTGAAGAATCTGTTTCTGTCCGCCGTTCAGGCCTGCACGGATCCTTATCACGCCGAGAAGTTGAAGGCCGCGAGCGCACACTGGTTGCGGCACACCGCCGCGACTCATTTGCTCCAGGACGGGGCCAGCTTGCTTCACACCCGGGATGCCCTCAGACATGCCTCCGTGCAGACAACCGAGATCTACATCTCAACGAATCAACACGCCTTCCACGAGGACATGGAAGCCCGGCAGCGTCTCACAAGTGCCGACCAGCTTGCTGCAAACAGCGAAACGAAGTTGCCTACAACCAACGCGAACGTCGCCTCCAAACCGGCAGATCTCGACTGAAGGGAATCCGGTATGCGCAGCTCACCTCTCATTGAAGCCGAAATCGAGCAAACCGCGTTGCGGCTTTTCGCAAGAGGCGGGAACTTGGCGCCGACCACCATGGAGGCTGCGCCCCGTCGTGCGGAACTGATTCCGGAACAGCAGTATTCCCCTGTCGCAGCCCTCGAGAGCTATTGGCGCGCCATGGGCACCAAGCTCCTTCAGCCCAAGCCCCCCGTCCCTTTGCGGCAACAAAGCATCGAAATGGCCAATCAGCTGACCGACTCCGGGGCTGGCTCGCTCAGCGCGCTATCCGCCCTGGCCGTTGCAGTCTGCCGCTACAACCAGAAGGCGCCGCCCCAATCCTGGTGTTACAACATAACGCGTCGGCCGGACCGCTCTATGCTGAGCCAGCTCTGTGCAGCGATAGCGGGATGACGGCGAAGCTTCGCTCCCGCGTGACCCCTGCCGAGCGCGAAGTGATCCCGGGACAGTTTCGGCGGTAGCTGAAAAACTGCCACGACGTCGGATCCAGCGGACCCGCCTGCCACCGAACCCCGAGCGAACCGCCGCGCTCCGTGCCCTTCGTCGCTAAGCTTTGCCCTTTTCCGCTGCAAAGCTTGGCGTGATAATGCAGCCTGCGTAATCAACCAAGGCCTTCCATGGCTACCCCCACTTCTGAACAAGCTTGCCGCGCTCAAACGCCTCTGGACTGTCGCCAATGGTCACTCCGGCCAGTGCAATTACATCGCTGAGTTCCTTCTTGGCCTGTATAACGGCATCCGCTTTCCCGTCGACTTAACCGGTTTCCGGGCGCTCGATCAAGCAATCTTCCGAGACTGTCTCACCGTTCTCCAGATGGATAGCCAGCCGCAGCAAGAGGTTCACCTGCTACTGGGGTGCTTGAATGGCGAATTCGAGAAACTCGCCGAAGATTGGCGCATTCCCGACCGCTCCGTATAGTAGCCTCCTCCTCATTGCACAGAGGTCCAACGATGATGTTCATCGCGGCGAAGATCAACAATGTTGACATGATTCGACTCCGAGACCGAGTGCTGACCGCGCCGGTCCTCCGTGGTACGCCCGGGGACTTTCCCTGGGACAGATTCGAGGCCGCCGCGCTCGAAGCCGGCGTTTCGAAGGATCTCGCGAATCTTGGTCGCGCGATTTTCCGGGAAGCTTTTCAGCATGACTGGTGCGACGCGCTCAAAGTCGAATGCGGTTGGGTGGACGGCGGGCAACGGCTGGTCTACCAAGCCTTCGCGTTTCCACAAGACTGCAACGCGCGTTGGCAGCATCTGCTCGAAACCGACGGGGTCCCGGACGACGTCGAGGTCCCGCCCGTCACAATCGACCCGTATGACCTGGCTGACGGCCTCGACGCTGTAGGGATCAAGACGAACTTCATACGGTAAGCCCATCCGCGCGACCCACCCCCGTTTTAACCACTCTACCCCTACCCTTTTTGCTAGTGCAGTGCATCATTTTTACTAACTAACTGATTATTGGCGTTATTGCAGGTTGATAAGCGCCGAGAGAGTCAATCCGCTGCGAACTCTGGCTCATAGCAAACTTCGTGGTCCGGACGGCGCAGTACAATGTCGCCCTCCTCCCACGACTCGACCAGCCGCGCATTGACCGGCAGTGTCCGACGAACATTCTGGTCGTCTAGACATTCGACGTACCCGCCATCGCCCATGCGCCTAAGCACGCCGATCAGCTTGCCTCGTCGGGAGACAACCTGCATGCCGTCTCCCCGCTCGAGGAACATCGGCAGCTTCGTGTTGAGCCGCTCGAGGACCGCTTTCGACGCGCTATCTCTGTCCTCGAACCGGTCTTGGATCTCGAGCAGGCGGGCAAAGTCCTTCCGCTGCCGAACAAGCGTAGCCAGATACGCGAAAGCGGCTTTTGCGTTGAATTGCTGGATACGATGCCACACCAGGGCGACGACTGCTCCGAGCTTGCCCCCGTTGCCATGCTCACGGGCCAGCTTCATGAGCGCGCAGATACGGCTTCGAGAAAGGCCGAGCGATATGAGTCGAACCAGCTCTGCCGGCAGCCGGGTTTTCTTGTCGATTCGATTTTCTCGAGACCCCCCTGCCCTCTCCTGGTCGGTCTCGCATGGCGCTTCGGGTGGGGGCTGTCCTTTCGAAGAAAGTTGTTGATTAGGGGAAAGTTCAATCTCTTGTAAACGGTCTCTCACCGTGAGAGACGGCCCCTGTGGAAAACTGCACTCGGGCTGGCGAGCGACCTCTTCCTTGATAGCCAATTGTTCCTGGTAGACGCCCTTCCTGGCCTGTGCTTGTCCAGCCAGGCCGAGCAGCTGCAATGCCTTCTCAGTGAGCCAAATGCGGCTTACCGAATACTGGCCGAAGGCTTCCCTCGCCCGTCTGCGGCCTTGCTCGCGCGTGATGTACCCCCTCGTTACAAGCTCCGCGAGACCGCGGTAAAGAGTGGGGTGGCTGCCGAGGAGCGACTCGGCGCAGATGCTGTCTCGACTAGCGAAGACTGGCTCGGTGGGGCGCTTTACGTCGAAGAAGGCCAAGATGCCGTAGAGGGCTTGACGGGCCGTTCTGGCCAAGTCGAGGCAGTTTCGCCGGTTAAGCGCTTCTGCCCGGGCACGGATGAGCGGCGCCGGCAGAAACCGGGCCTTGGGCCCAGAAGGGGAGGGGAGGGGGGCGTTGAGTTGAACAACCCCCTCGCAAGCCAGTGAAATTGGCACGATAGTCCTTTTTGAGCAAAAAGGACCCCTTTCGGTATTGACACCGACTCGCCGCTCATTAAACTACGGACATGCAACTGTCGCGTAACCGGTTCCCGCCGGTGAGCGTTAAGTCAGGGTTCAATCCCTAGCAGAGGCCAACTTTCCAGAGTTGGCCTTTGTCTTTTCAGGGGTCAGTTGATCTCTGCGTTGTCGCTAGTCGATTCCTCTTACGTTGTCCAAACGACAGCCGTCAGTCTCGTGTTCCCGCACGAGACGAATGCCGCCCCCAAATGTTCAGAAAGCTGCCCTGTGGACGATGGGCAGCTTTCTGAGCATTCGGAAGGGTAGAGGAGGGCCGTACGTCCAAAACAGTCATCTCGCACCTCCCTTTCGCTTCATTTTAAGTACTTGTTTTTTTGGGTTATTGCAGGTTGATAATCACTTTTTGTTGCCTTTGGCGGCGCTGGCCCGCTCTTTGATAAGCTCAGTAATGAGCGCGAAAGTCGCCTCTGCTTCTTCAGCCGAAGCAAAGGAGAGGCGGACGGTCTTGTCGCTGCGAAGCGCTTCGCAATACTTCGTCTTGCCCTGACGAAAGGTGACTGGTTCGGGTCGGGCAGGGCGCTTCAAGGTGTCACTTGCTTTTGCTTGCTGCACCGCAGCAATTTGGGAAAGCTCCGACGTTACGATCTTCTGAACGGCCTCAATGACCTTAGCTGCTTTGCCCTGTTTGGTGAGTTGAGCAAGCTGCTGCACAGCCTTGGCACCGAAGAGGGCAGGGGCGTCGGCGATGCATGCCAAGGCCTCCTCAGGCAGCTCGTCAAACGCCATGAGCGAGCTGATGTACGGCTGACTGACGCCGGCTTCGGCAGCCACCTGCGCTTGCCTCAGCTGCTTCTTCTCCATCCGCCCTTTGAAGCCGAGATACTTCTCGTAGTCCGTGAGGCTCGGGGCGAGGAGGTTGGAGTAGAACGCCGTCCGGTCGGTCTCGTCGTCGTCGAGGTCGAGAACGTTGATGTCGATCTCGTCCCGGCCAAGCTCGCGGAAGAGGCTTACGCGGTTGTTGCCGGCGATGATCTCGTAGCCGCCCTCAGGTCGCAGTCGTACAGTGACCGGGTTCGCCAACGGGTTGTGTCGCAGGTTTTCGCGCAACTCCGCATATTGCTGGGCGGTGAGTTTGCGGCGTCGCCCCGGAATTTCGTGGAGCTCGTCGAGTTTGGCCGTCTGGCGTGGCTGGCTTTCAAGCGCAGTCGCCAGCGCTGCTTCCGCTTCGGCAAGCTTGCGATGAGCGTCTGCCAGCGCCTCCTTGGAGCCATGCTTCGCCTTGAGCTTGACCAGCTCTGCTTCCGCCGCTTCGGCACGTGCCATGGCGTCCGCCAGTTGGCCGGAGAAAATTGCCAGCTGTCCGGGAGCCGTACGAGCTTCATCTGGCTTCTCTGGAAGCCTTTTCGCTACACCGCCGCTGGCCGTTCGCGCTTGCATGGCGGCCAAGAGGTCGGTGTTCTTCGACTTCATATCCTTCGCGCCGGCCATGTCAAGCCCCCTCGTACCAAGCTTTCACGATCTTGTTGTCAATGATTTCGACGACCTGGTCGTAAGCGTCACGAATACGGCTGTAGGTTTTGGCGCCGCCTTCCCACTTGCTGACGTCGTAGACGGTGCCGAAGCCGGTGGCGGTGGTGCCGATGACGCTCGAGAAGGGTATCTCGACGGGCAGGACCTTAGCGGTGTAGGTCGAAACGATCCACTCGCGGACCACGGAGGCCGACGCCTCCTGCGCATTCACCGCGCTCAAGAGGATGTTCACGAAGTCGAACTCTTTGACGAAGTTCCGCTTCTCGAACGAGCTCGCCAGGTCGGAGAACAGCGACCAGTATTGAGCGGCTGACGCGAAGTCCAAGCTCTTGGGCGGCAGCGGCATCAGCATCCCGTCCGCGGCCATCAGGGCGTTGATGGTAAGGTACGAGAGAGAAGGCGGCGTGTCTAGCACGATCGTGTCATAGTCCACCGCCAAGTCCTGGAGGGCAGGGGCGAGGATGTCCCAGAATTCAAAGCCGGGCTTCTCGGCCACTTTGTGAGGGATGACGAACTCGGCCGAGAAGAGGGTAGGGGCACCGGGAATCAGATCCAGCCCGTCCCAGTACGTGGGTTGGATTGCGTATCGGAGATCCTTCTGGTCCCCGAAAATAAGGGGCATCACCGTCGCGTCGCTGTCGACTTCGGCAGAGGGCAGCAGCCCGCACAGAGAAGAGAGCGATGCCTGCGGATCCAGGTCGACGATGAGCACTTTCCGGCCGCGCAGAGTCAGGCCTTGAGCCAACGACATCGCGGTCGTCGTCTTGGTCGAGCCCCCTTTGAAATTACTGACGACTACGATGCGGCCGCGTTTTCCCTCGGGGCGTTTCTTGATCTTGCTCTCAGCCTGGACCCATTGCCGGGTCTCAGCCAAAGTGAAGACCCGCCCACGGCCCGCACCCTGCGCGACCCCTGGGGGCAGGTCACCCTTGCCGATGAGATAATTGATGCGCGCCCGGTCGATGCCGCAGAGCGTCGCCAGCTGAGTGGTTGTGTATTCAGGGGGGTTTTTGCGCGGATGCGGCTTGAGCATGCTGTCGCGCACCAATGCCAACATGTCGTCTGCGATACCCGCGAGTTCGATGAGTTGAGCTGGGCCGACCTTCGCTTCGATGGGCTTCAGCTTGAGATCAGATTCGGGTGTCGTCAGTGCCATGGCAAGCCTTCTTTGTTTTAGGATCGCGCCTCTTGCACTGAGGCGACGATTAAGCTTCCATTCGACGCTCATGGTGCAAAATAACTCCGAAGCGGAGAATACGCGGTGATGCAGCGGGGCGCAAGTCCACCTCGCATATTCACGCCTACCGCAGACTCCTAAAGAATCAGTCGGTTACCCTGGTTACCTGAAACAAAGGGTGAAAACGACCTACCTTCCGACGCATTTTGCAATTAACCGGCTGGATGTCATTGTTTTATTCCTTGAAAGTGTTGAATTTTGGATGCGCCAGGATTGCCTACAGGCGGTGGAAGGGTGAGTTTACGAACGGAGTGTTCAAGACGGTTAATTGCATTTAAGGAGAATGAGATTATTATTCGGGAAGTTACTGGAAGGACGACAGCAACCGTGCCACCGCGCTCGACGTAACGCGCCGGCGTTGAGATGAGCTGTCCTACCAGACGGCGAGGCCGACCGAGACCGAACACTGCGCCGCACAGGAGGCCCACACTTGGGCTTGCCTGGCATACAAAGCAAGCCCGACTTGCTAACAGATAAGGCGGAGGCGTCCTCCCCCGATGTTGAGATCGCCCCCCTGCAGCGCAGAGTCGCCGCTGACAGCCCGCAGATGCCCTCATGGACGCATTCGCATTCGGGCGCCTGCATCCCTTGGTAGAGCACGAGGTTCCAGCCAGTGGACCCCGAACGAAAACGGAGCCGTCGAGCTCCGTCGTCAATGAGTTCCACCGACCAGGTCAGGCAGCCGCTTTGGTCCTGTCCAGAGCATATTGTCTCGTCTGGTACGGCATCAGCTCGCCCAAGCGGCTGGTGAGGTCCATCGAGGCGCCCCATGCCACCGCCAAAGGATCCTTGCAACCGGCGGCCTCAGCTTTGGGTGTAGGTGAGGAGGGCTGGAACTGGCGGATAGCCGAAAGCAGCCGTAGCTTCCGCTCCTTCGGCAGGACGTTGAAGCGGGCCAGCCTGTCGACCAGGTAGCCGGCATCTGGCCGGAGGTGGGCGGGCACGTCAGCCAGGTTGGGAACCTCGCCGGCGTACCAGAGACGTTCAGCGACCTCGCGCAGCAGCTCAGGATCGACACGCGCGAAGCTTTGGCGCACTACGTCGCCAAGCATTCTCTCTAGTGCCGCTCCTCGAGCCAACCCTTTCACGAAGACCTCCTCTCGTCAAATTTTCTTCTAACATGGGCTAAGTTCGGGGTCAAGTCAGGCCCCACGTAGTATTTGGCTGCCTCCAGCGCCAATTGTTCAAACCGTTCCCAGGAGGCCTCCGGCAGGGCGAGGAGGGTGAGGATGTCCTCCAGATCCACGTCGCCTAGGCGGCCGAGCTTGGACAGGGCGATGTCCTCGATGCTCGGCAGCATCACGACGACGGGTGACTCGCGGGTGCCCTCGAGGGGCACGGCGCGGTCCTGGTAGTCCATGTGGAGCAGGCCCAGGGTCGGGTTGAAGGTCGGGTCGTAGGCCAGCTGCGATGGCCCCTCCTCCGGATCGTCGTAATCCACCGGTGGCAGGTCAGCCAGGATGAGCATCAGTTCGCTCTTGAGCAGCTGCGGATACGCGAACTCGGCGTCGACGTCCGTGCTGGCCCGGGACTGGGCGTGGAGATGCACCGCGCAGCCCCCGAAGATGTATGCGTGGACGGCACCGGGCGGCACTTGGCGCCGAGCGAGTTCCTCGCCCAGATTGCTGAAGAGTTGCAGGATCGCGTCCGTCATCGGGGTGTTCATGATGCCTCACAGAATGCTGTCTGCAATTGTATCGGGATAGCGTGGAAGGCCCGACTCAAGTTTCGCAGCTAAAGCACAGCAGAGGAGGCGGCCGCAGTCCTGCGTCGCTGGGCTGCTGCCGTCAGGTTTGTCTGGTTTGCCAGACAAGCCTGACTTGCTCCTGCCGAACACTGGGTTCATTTGCGCACGACCAACCCGATCGAGTCGACCTTCGCCACCGTGCGTCACCGCACCACGCGCACGAAGAACTGCGTGACCCGCTCGACCTTCCTCGGACTCTCCTTC
>Ga0209347_1000706_pt1:50000-73203 | contig 73203 bp, 65 predicted proteins | sample AutmiccommuBRH23_FD_187382 | JGI IMG/M metagenome (GOLD analysis project Ga0209347, IMG submission 187382) | Deep subsurface microbial communities from Mt. Terri, Switzerland - Autotrophic microbial communities BRH/23 (SPAdes) (version 2) | ecosystem: Environmental > Aquatic > Deep... | reverse complement strand
CGGCGTGTTACACCCGCCGCAATGGCCGAGCCCCTTGACTAGATAGGCGCCCCGCTTCCAGATCGCGTCCTTGTCCGGCTTTGCCCGAAACGGTCTACAAGCACGCTATCGGCGCCGTAGCCATGTGCTGGTAGAATTGGGCCGAGCTCAGCTCTGCGGTGCCGGTTTTGCGATCCGGTGTGATGTTCGCCGAATCGATCGTTCCGAACGGTGTCGCCAATGGCCGCCCGTCGGCGAACGTTTCGCCATCTTTGGCGGTGTGGCAGGAGGCACAGTCGACCGCCGCGGCCAGATATTTGCCGTGTGCGATGGTTGCGGGATCACGCGAAAGCGGATGATCGGCAACCGAGGGCGCGCCCCACAGCGCAACGAAGAGAACGTAGACCGCGTTGCGAGCACCATCGGGACGGTCGTGCACTCCAGCGCAACATCGCCTATCTCGTCGTCAATCGCGGATCTGCGAGAATGAGGTCGCGCACCGCTTCATAGTAGCGGACATAGCCCGTGCACCTGCAGATATGCTCGCCGAGCGAAGCCTCGATCCGCTCCTCCACCCCCTCCCTTGAAACGGGATTGCGGGCAAGATCCTCCAACAGACACGTCGCTGCGTTGACAAAGCCGGACGTGCAGTAGCCGCACTGAAAGGCGAAATGATCGACGAACGCCTGCTGGACGACGGAAAGTCGTCCCTCCTTCGCGTGCCCCTCGACGGTCCGCACTTGTTTTCCGGCAAAGTCCGCAGCGCCGTTGATGCAGGTGCGCATGGTCCGGCTGGTTCCGTCGGGTTCCTCAACGATCACCACGCAGGCATGGCAAACGCCTATGCCGCAGCCGAACTTCGTTCCCGTCAGACCGAGATATTCGTGCAGGAAGTCAATCATCGCCAGGCCGGCGGGAACCTTGCGGGGTCCGGTCTTACGGCCGTTGACGGTCACGGAAATTTCAACCGTTTCCATGCCCCTGCACCTTCTGGATGTCGTCGGCCGTCACCGGTAGCTTGGTGAAACGTTTGCCGGTTGCGTTATGGATCGCATTCAGCGTTGCAGGGATGACCGGCACCATGACGATCTCGGCGATACCTCGCGGTTTATCGTCGGTCTTGATCGGCGGCAGGGTCTCGAGGGTCATATCCCAGACCGGGACGTCTGCCGCCCGGGGAACGTTGTAGCGGTCGACGTTCCAGGCGCCGTTGCCCGGACCGTCCTCATAGAGCGGCAGGTACTCGGTGAGCGCGTGACCCAACCCCATCGCGATTCCACCCTGCGCCATGCCCGACACCAGCTCGGGAACGATGGCTCTGCCGCAATCCAAGACCTCATGCACGCGCAGAACCTCGGTTGCGCCATTCGTGCGGTCGACGGAAAGAGCCACGACCGCTCCGCAGATCGCGGCGTAGGTCTCGCTCAAGCGTTCCGTCGCCGCCGGTGGAAAGTCCACCTTGCGTCGGTCCTGCAACTGCCAATCCCCGCCGCGCCGCAACGCCAGGGCGTCGATGGCGCCAGTCCAGATATCGCTGCCCATGTCGAATTGGGCCGTGGCCCATTGCCAGCGACTGAAGGCGTGAACCATGACGCCGGTTGTCTGGCCGGAGGCATGGCAGCGCTGCGCCAGCCGGGCGAAGGGGAGCGGCTCCTTGTCCTTTGCCGTGAGCTTGCCGTCGATCCACACCAGGTCCTCGAAGGCGACGTCGTCGCCGGCTTGCCAGATGGCCCGCGCCGCGGGCCACAGGCTGTAGCGCAGGAGGGCATACGCAGCCTCCGCCACGGCTTGCGTCGCCACGGGCGCGCCGACGGAAGCACTGGCGCGGCTCGAAATGACCGGGACCCAGCGTGGGTTCGCCGCCGCCGCATCCTGATCCTTCTGGCTCATTGTCAGCGGATCGCCGGATGACACGAGAGACAACGGCTCCCACAGGGGCCCTGTCGCATTGAGGGTCACGCAATCGGCGTTGCGCCCTAGGTGATCGCCAACGCGCACCGCGACGGCCGTGGAGACTCCGGTGCCCATCTCGATGGTGCTGGCGGCGACCTCTATGCGCCCATCGGCCTCGAAGGAAACGGCCGCTAGCGCGCCGTCCTGGCCGGTGCCGTATTTGAACATCGAACAGGCAACGCCGACGCCGTAGGCTTTGTTGGGATGAGCGGCTTCGTACTTGCGCCGGTCTTCGCCGCGCTTCGACCACAGCGGCGCCTGCGCGAGCCGATCCAAGAGCTCCTCGCTGCGGATCGTGACGACGGGCTTGGCTCCGGTCAAGTTGCGATAGCCGGTCCGCATGGCGTTCTTCCGCCTGAGCTCGATCGGATCCATGTTCAGCTGCGCGGCAACGTCGTCGACCAGGCATTCCATGGCCGTGATCGACTGCAGGCCGCCGTAGCCGCGCATGGATCCCGCCGTCACGCCGCGTGAGTGCGTGGCAACGGTGCTAACGTCGCTCTTTGGCAGGTAGTACATGGAGGCCGACGATATCGCCGCAACGTCGGCCACGCTGGCGGAGTAGTTTGCGGTGCCGCCGCCGTTGAGCGCGAGATGGCAGGCAAACGCCTTGAACGCGCCGGTCTTCGGGTCGACTCCCAGCTGGCTGTCGATCGTGACGGCGTGCCGCTTCAGGCCTAGTTGAAATTGCTCGAAACGGTCAAGGGCAAGGCGCACCGGCCTGCCATCAGCGAACAGCCCCGCCAGCGCCACGTAGTTCGGCAGCTGTGGCATGTCCTTGCCGCCAAACGCGCCGCCTAGGTAGGCGAAATGGCCTTCCAGATCCCTGATGGCGTGGGGCGCCTTGGCGTCGGACAATATGTCGGCGATCGCATGCAGCGTGTCTGCCGGCGCCTGCACGCCGAGCACAAGCGACAAGCGACCATTGGCGGCGTCGTGCCAGGCAAGACCGCTTTCTGGCTCCATGAAGAAGTGATCGGCCGACTGTGTCTGGAAGTGCTGTTTGAACACCCGGCCTGCGTGCCCGTCGTCCAGTTTGGCGCGCATGTCATGGCCATATTGTCCTGCGCGCCGCGTGGCGGCGGGGTCGGCTTCTGGCCAGGAGGGGGACTGTCCGCGACGGAAACGCGGCGGCACGACCCAGCCGTCCTTGACCGGGGAATACACATCCGGGCTGGATGGATCGGAGCCGCCGATGCGGGTGAAGCGGTTCGCACCGTAGGGCGGCTTGGTGACCGCTCCCGTTTTCTCGCCGAAGACAACTGTGCGCGTCGCCCCGCGCAGGATTTGCCGCGCGGTCACGAACTTATCCAAACCGCGGAAGATGAGGAGCGCGACCGGCTGGCCCAGATAGATCGGCGTCTGGCCCTTCGGACACATCAGGTCTTCCGTGAAATAGCCGTTGGCGCGGATCCGGGCGGCCTCCAGGTCCTGTGCCGTCACCACCCTGTCGGGTTGAAGGTCCGGGCCGAGCATCTTCAGATTTATGCCGACGAAACGGTGGGTCGCATCAGACGCCAACACCAGCATCGCGTGATCGGTTGTATCCGGCCAACCGTCCATATCGGCGGCACGAAAGTCCCGTGCGTAGAGCTTCGCACCGGTGGCCTTGGCATAGCCGTCGATGCGGTAGCGCGGAGGCCCAAGCCCGTCGCCGGACCAGCCCGGCGCGGTCGGCATGCTCTCGTCGTCGCGGAATGAGGCGCGCGCCTCCAGCGGCACCAGGGCGAGAGTGATGCCGGCGGCGGTGCTTCCGATGAGAAAGCGCCGGCGGCTCCAGTTGAAGGTCGGATGCGTCTGGGAGCCCGTGGCCTTCATTGCGGACGACTGTCTCCCCAGAGAAAATACAGAGGGCGTCGCGGTCCGGCGACTTCAATAGTGTCCTTGTCAAGATTGTTATCCCCTATAATCTCGTCTTCCCCACACGAGCAAGGGCGCGGAGCGTTTGGTAGTGTCTCAGTTTGAAAATTTGGCGCTCTTGACGCACGCTCGCGAGACTGGTCGGCCCCTGAACTTGCCCCCGACGTTGGCCGAGTTGGCCGGATTTTCGAGCTTCAATCGGTCCAACTCTCCGGTCGCAGGTCAGCTGAAAAGACCGGGTCAAATCCGAGCGGAAATCGCCAGTGTGTGTCCTAAACAGTGTTCTGTTGAAGTTGTTCTTGCCGGTCGATGTCAGCCAACACACCTTCGTCATCGACAGAAACTTCAGTCACGGCGTCGCGTGACGCTCGGAGTATAGCTCGCGCCCCTTCGTCGCCTTCCCTCGACATGATCCGAGCATAGATAGCGGACGAGAGCAAAACTGGATTACCCCAAACACCATTAAAACTGGGAACGATCGCAAGTGTGTCGCCAGCTTTTGCGTCCTGCGCCGTGATCAGCTTTTTTAATGTTTCCGGCTTAACAAAAGGCATATCCCCCAACATTACAAGTGCGCCAGAAGTGGAATGCGGAACTGCTGCAAGCCCCGTGCTAAGAGACGTCGAAAGACCGGCGCGATATAGCTGATTGTGGACGAATAAGATATCTAACCCGGCAAGCGCGGCTTTGATGGGCTCACGCGCGTGCCCCGTCACGACGATGAGGGGATGCACACCAGCCTCTAGCGCGACCCTGGCAACCCGATGCACAATGGGTTCGCCCCGCAACAACGCGACAAGTTTGGTGGGCTGGTCGCTTGAAGGACGAAAGCGCGTTGAACATCCCGCTGCGAGAATAATGCCAGCGACGCTCATCCCCGACGCATACTTCCATGACGCATCACGCTGACAAGCTCGGCAAGGATTGCAATAGCAATCTCGGCAGGAGTCTTCGCGCCAATATCAAGCCCAATAGGAGCGTGAATGCGATCAGCATCAAAATCGCGACCAGCGGCAGCCAGCCGCTTTATACGCGCGTCGCGCGTTCTCTGGGAACCAAGCGCTCCGATATAGAAACATCCTGCATCGAGCGCCGCAAAAAGCCCTGGATCATCGATGCTAGAATTGTGAGCGATCAGCGCAACAGCGCAAAAGGGGTCTAACGGTGTCTGTCTGAATGCCTCCTGCGGCCATTGCCTGATGACTTTGATCCCTGGAAATCGGGCCTCGGAGGCAAATGCCTCGCGCGGATCGACGACAATCACATCGAACCCAGCAGTGAGGCTCATTGACGCAAGCGCTTGGCCGACATGGGATGCGCCGACAATAACGAGCCGAGGCGCCGGCAGCGCCACCGTAAAAAAGTATTCGCGCCCCTCGACGCGCGCCAATCTACTGTCGCCAGCCAGAAACGCCTGCTGCGCAGCATCCTCCACCAAGTCTTTCGGCTCTGCCGACGCCAACAGCAAATGCTGTGCGCCATTGGAAACCTCTGTGATAAGTACACAAGCGCGTCGTGCATCCGCCTCAAGTTTCATTGCAGCGAGGAGATCGAGTCGCATCAAGAAACCTTTTCGACGTAAACGCGAATGCGCCCGCCACAAGGTAAGCCAACGCGCCAAGCGGTTTCATCTTCCACACTAAATTCGAGTAGTTTTGGTATGCCGCTTTGAATGCATTCCGTTGCGACGACGATGACTTCGGCCTCGACACAGCCGCCAGATACAGATCCGGCAAAATGACCATGTTCGTCGACGATCAAATGACTTCCAGTAAGACGAGGAGCGGACCCCCATGTCTCGATGACGGTCGCAATCGCGACGCCCCGTCCTTCTTGTCTCCAGTCGAGCACCATCGCGCGCAGCTCGTTTTCGCTCAAGGGCTCACTCATTTTGTCGGGCAATGCGCGTTAGTTCCGAGCCAAGGTAAAATGCGGCTGTTTGTCCAACATCGCGTCCCCAATCGTTAGAACCATAATCAGTGGGTGCGGCAGAAGCATCACCCTTCTGCCGCGAATATGGGAAGGCTACGAATGCGCTTTCCCGTAAGCTTCGCCAACGCGTTTGCGACGGCCCGGCCAATTGGCGGCACGCCCGGCTCGCCAATGCCCATTGGCTATGCGCGTCGCAGCGAAAGTTGGGAATCTCGTAAGGGATCTCCTTGGCGCCTTCGACCATAGTACTATCGACGCCATCTTTTAGTATATTCGACTCGAACGCCATTCCTTTTCCGATCGATGGACTGGCGATCGTATTGCTCCAAGCCATGATGCTATCGCCATCTAACGCGGCGCGGATTTTGTGCACGATGACGGTAGAATCCGCCGCCAATGTCGTCCTCACGCGTCCAAACCAGTTTCACCCAGTGATTGGGGCCTATGGCGCACACGGATCGCAACCGCAGACGGTGAGAAGCGGTATCCTTTGGTTGTTTCCTCTCTTTCGACGGGGGTCCTTGCGATCTCGGATGAGTAACATCTTCTCAACGGGATCGTTCGCGGTGGAATCGCTGCGCATGGCGGCCAACAGCTTGAGCAGGCGTTCCAGGTCACTAGGCTTGAGTTTGGAGAGTTCGCGCGCTGCGAGGTCGAGCCGCGGATCCTGGGCGTTGATAGTGTCGGGCGTCTCGCCGAGCAGCCAGGTGACGCTGACATCATAGATCTCGGGAAGCCGGGCGAGCTCGTCGGCCGAGACGCGACGGTTGCCGGCTTCCATCTCGCTAACAGATGGGCATGCAGGCGGCCGTTCGTGGGTTGAGCGCGCTTCCTAATTTCGCGGACGCGGCAGAAAGCTCGGCGATCGCATCGGCGATGGCCTCCGGGGCTTCCTCCAAGCGCGCGGGCTCGATGCGTTGAACGCTTTCGATAATTGTCGGTTTGGCCGATTTGCTTCTATTCATAGTACCATGAATTTAATTGAAAAACTTAAAAACATCCAGCTTTTTTGGCCGAACATTTGGCCGATCTATGGAAGAAGCTGGCTTGAACAATAGGTGCTCGCCTCACGTCCAATACGTATTACTTCGCAATATCTGGCAAAGGACGCGAAATTCTGGCGTCGGCGCAAGGCAAAAGGTTCGATATGAGTCCAGAAAGCGGAGCCACTCCACATTTTCTGACCAGAGCGCTCGCCGGGCGAAAATCTCTCTCTTTCCTGCACGCCAGCGCGCGAGGCGCCTTGCGCCAAGCGCGCGTCTGAACGAATCTTCGTGAGCCGCTCCGCGCCCAGGCCGTCGCGCAAGGAGACATCAGTGCAGGCGCCCGAACTCGCCGTATCGCAGTGGTTCAATACGCCGGCGCCGATCACGCTCTTGGGCCTGCGCGGCCGCGTCGTCTTGCTGCACGCCTTTCAGATGCTGTGCCCCGGCTGCGTCGCCCATGGCACGCCGCAGGCGCAGCGCGCCCATGCGCTTTTCCGCGATTCCGATCTCACCGTCATCGGTCTGCACACGGTGTTCGAACATCACGCGGCGATGACTCCGGTGTCGCTCGAAGCCTTCATCCATGAATATCGGCTGACCTTCCCGATCGGCGTCGATCAGGCGGGAGAAAACGGCCCCATCCCCGTCACCATGGCCCGCTATGAGATGCGCGGCACGCCGACCGCGATCCTCATCGGCCGCGACGGAAACATTCGTCACCACGGCTTCGGGCAGGAAGACGACATGGCGCTCGGCGCGATCATCGGCGCAATGCTCGCCGAACCCGCGCCAGGATGAGCGCCCTATTCCGCGCGCCGTTCGATCTCTTCCATATCGGCGTCGCTCAAGCCGAAATGGTGGCCGATCTCATGCACCAGCACATGCGTGACGATCGCTTCGAGCGTGTCTTCGCCGCCGGCCCAATAGTCGAGGATCGGCCGTCGATACAGCCATATCATATTCGCCGCCTCGCCTGTCTCGGAAAGATGCGCGCCCTGCGTCAAGCCGCGCCCGCGAAACAGCCCCAAGAGATCGAATTCGCTTTCGCATTGCATGTCGTCGAGCGTGTCGTCGTCGGGAAAATCCTCGACGCGGATGACGAGCCCTTCGCACAGCCGCGTGAAACGTTTCGGCAGAGCGCGATAGGCCGCATCGGCGAGCGCTTCGATATCGGCGAGCGTCGGCGATGCATGACGGGGCCAGTTCGACGACTCGTCAGTCATGGAAGTTCCGCGCGCGCTAGGCGCGTTTGGACTGACAGCCGTGCCGGCGCGCGCCGATCTAAGACCACGTCCGCACGTCGACGAAGCGGCCGGCGATCGCCGCCGCCGCCGCCATCGCCGGAGACACAAGGTGCGTGCGGCCCTTGAAGCCCTGGCGACCCTCGAAATTGCGGTTGGAGGTCGAGGCGCAGCGCTCGCCAGGCTCCAGACGGTCGGGATTCATCGCCAGGCACATTGAGCAGCCCGGCTCCCGCCATTCGAAGCCGGCGGCGCTGAAGATCTTGTCGAGGCCTTCGGCCTCCGCCTGCGCCTTCACCAGGCCCGAGCCCGGCACCACCATCGCGTTGACGCGGTCGGCGACCTTCTTGCCTTCCACCATCTTCGCCGCGGCGCGCAGATCTTCGATGCGGCCATTGGTGCAGGAGCCGATGAACACGCGGTCGATTTCGATGTCGGTCAGACGTTCGCCCCCCCTCAGTCCCATATAGTCGAGCGCGCGCTGGATCGCGGCGCGCTTTTGCGGCGACTTGGCGCTGTCCGGCGCGGGCACGAAACCGTCGATGGTCGCGACGTCTTCGGGCGATGTGCCCCAGGTCACGATCGGCGGCAGATTGCTGGCGTCGAGCCTGACGATCTTGTCGAAATGCGCGCCCTCGTCAGTGTAAAGCGTCTCCCAATATTTGCGCGCCATGTCGAAGGCTTCGCCCTGCGGACCTTTCGGACGGTCCTTCAGATAGGCGAAAGTTTTTTCGTCCGGCGCGACGAGGCCGGCGCGGGCGCCGCCCTCGATCGACATGTTGCAGACGGTCATCCGGCCTTCCATGGAAAGGTCGCGGATCGCCTCGCCCGCATATTCGATGACATGTCCGGTGCCGCCGGCGGTGCCGATCTCGCCGATGATCGCGAGGATGACGTCTTTCGCGGTGGCGCCGTCGGCGAGCTTGCCGTCGACCTGCACCCGCATATTGGCGGCCTTCTTCTGGATCAGCGTCTGCGTCGCGAGCACATGTTCGACTTCCGAGGTGCCGATGCCATGCGCGAGCGCGCCAAAGGCGCCATGCGTGGACGTATGGCTGTCGCCGCAGACGATCGTCATGCCCGGCAGGGTGAAGCCCTGCTCCGGCCCGATGATATGCACCACGCCCTGACGCTTATCGTGCTCGTTGAAATATTCGACGCCGAATTCCTTGGCGTTGATCGCGAGCTGCTCCACCTGCGCCTTGCTCTCCGGGTCTTCGATCGGCAGCGAACGGTCGGTGGTGGGCACATTGTGATCGACGACCGCGAGCGTCTTTTGCGGCGCGCGCACCGATCGGCCCGTCATCCGCAGGCCCTCGAACGCCTGCGGACTCGTCACTTCGTGGACGAGGTGGCGGTCGATATAGAGCAGGCACGCGCCATCGTCCTGGCGGTCAACGACATGGTCGTCCCAGATCTTATCGTAGAGCGTGCGGGGCGCGGCGTTGGACATTGATCTCTTCCTCTTGCCGGCGTGTCGCGATCCGGCTCGCTATTTGATTTGCGCATCCTGAGGAGCGGCCGCAATCGCGTCTTCAAGGACGAGAACATCACGGGCGGCCCCTCGTGCTTGAGGCGGCCCTCTCCGCGCCTCCTCATAAGCATGAGGCCGCCTGAAATCGGCCGCCTCTCATCGTCTCCCTTGAATTGAGGCTCTTCTACCCGTAACGCAAGCCGGATGGAAGAGAGTTCGCGGCTCAGACGCTCCCCGAGGCCGGGGTGAAACTGCCCTCGCCGGAGCTTCCCGCGCCGCTTGCGGCGGCGATCGAGGCGCGGCTCGAAGGCCGCTCAGGACGCGCGCTGCGCGACAGCGCGCGCCAGTTGTCGGAGCGCTACCGCGCGCGCCGGCCCACGCGCGAAACCATCCGCGACGAAACCGACGCGTTGGCCTATGCGGCGACGCGGATGCCGGCGACCTACGCCGCCATCGTGACGGCGCTCGGACGGCTCCGCGAGGAGCGTCCGGACTTCGCGCCGAGGCGAATGCTCGACGTCGGCTGCGGCCTTGGCGCGGCGTCCTACGCGGCGGGCGAGGTGTGGCCGACCATCGCCGAGATCGCGCTCGTCGACCGCAGCGCGCTGTTCCTCGATATCGCGACCGGCCTGATGCAGGAATGCGGCGTCGCCGCCGTTGAGGCGACCCTGGCCGATTTCGCCGAGCCCTTTGCGGTTGAGGATTCGACGTTCGACCTCGTCGTCGTCGGCTACGCGCTCACCGAGATCGCGGAATCGGCGCTGCCGGCGATCGTCGACCGGCTTTGGGCGTGCGCGGGTGACGCGCTGGTGATCGTCGAGCCGGGCACTCCCCGAGATTATGCCCGACTCATGGCCGTCCGAAACCGGCTCATAACGCTCGGCGCCAGCATTCTCGCGCCCTGTCCGCACCAGGCCCCCTGCCCCTTGCCGGCGAACGACTGGTGCCATTTTTCGGTACGGCTGCCGCGGCGGCGAACGCATAGGCTGGTCAAGGCCGTCGACGCCTCCTTCGAGGACGAGAAGTTCGCCTATCTCGCCGCGGGACGGTTGCCGGGGAGCGCCGCCTCGGCGCGAATCATCGCCCCGCCGCGCGTCAGCAAGGCGGGCGCTTCCTTAAAGCTTTGCGCCGATAAAGCATTTCAAGAGACATTCATTCCCAAGCGCGACAAGGCGCGCTACGAAAAGGTCCGGAAGAAGAACTGGGGCGATCCGCTGCGCGCCCCGGCGGAGGAAATGTGATGAAACAGCCACGTCCGCGGGTCGCGCCCTATCTGACCGTCAGCCCCGCCGCAGCGGCCATCGCTTTTTACACCGGCGCCTTCAACGCCAAGCAACGCGCGCTCATGCCGTCGGTGGACGGGCTGCGCATCGCCCATTGCGAACTCTCGATCAACGGCGGCGCGGTAATGCTCGCCGACTTCTTTCCCGAATTGGGCCAAACCCGCGTGCCGATGCCCGGCGAGCACGCGACCGTCTCCATCAGCCTCGAATATGACAAGGCGCAGGAGGTCGACGACATCTGCGCCCGCGTGACCAAGCTCGGCGGCAAGATCGAGACCCAGCCGACGAACTCCTTCTGGGGCACGCGCTACGCCTCGCTGCGCGATCCCTTCGGCCACCGCTGGATTCTCAACGCCCCGCTGGAGAAATGAACGCAAATCCAGCGGCAGCCGCGGCCGCCGGCGGCGCTCCGAGTCCCTGCCGTTATTGCGCCGTGGGTTTCGGCTTGGTGTCGATACGCTCGGCGATGCGCGCGGATTTGCCCCGGCGGTCGCGCAGATAATACAGCTTGGCGCGGCGGACCTTGCCGCGGCGCACGAGCTTGATGGAATCGATCAGCGGCCCGTGAACCGGGAACACCCGCTCGACGCCTTCGCCGTAGGAAATCTTGCGGACAGTGAAGCTCTCGTTGAGGCCGCCGCCCTGGCGGGAGATGACGACGCCTTCATAGGCCTGCACGCGGGTGCGCTCGCCTTCCTTCACCTTGACGTTGACGACCACCGTATCGCCCGGCTGAAACGGCGGGATCTTCTTGCCCTCGATGAGCTTGGCGGCGTGTTCCGCCTCGAGCTGCTCGATAATGTTCATCACGAAAACTCCTGCCGTTTCGTCTAAGCCGCTGGCCGACGAGCGTTTCGGAACGCTGTTCTAGTTGAGGCACGCTCCATATCTGAAAGCCCGCCGCTTGTCGAGCCGCAGTTGCCGCGCCAGCCACCCCGGCGACGCCACGGAAAGATGCGACGACCGCGGGAGATTCGTCCTGACCGCCTTATATAGTGGCCCCGGGGGCGCTGGCGTTTTAGCGAAGCGGAGAGATGCGACATGACCCAGCAGGAAGAGCGGCGCAGCGAAAGCGCGCACCCGCAAGGCCCGGCGGCTGAAGTTGCTTCGGAAAACCGGCGAGCGATGGAAGATTTCAGCGAAACGCGAAACGAGATATTGGACACCCTGCATGACGCCAACCGCGTCTTCATGGAGCGCATGCAACAGGAAGCGGCCCTGACGGCCGAGCTTGCCTCGAAGCTGACCGCCTCGCGCTCGATTTCCGAAACCACGACGGTTCTGCAGGATTGGACGCGCAAACATATCGAGATGACGACCGAGGACACGCGGCGTCTGGTTTCCGACGCGCAGCAGATGTTCAGCGCCGGCGCCCGCTTCTGGTCGCTCTCCGCACGGGCGCCGAGCCCCGAGACCGCCTCACGATCCATGTCCTAACGATACGAAGCGGAAGCCCCCGACGGCTTCCGCTTCCTTCACGCTGCGCCGTCGCGATCAAGCGTAAAGCCGACCTTCAGCACCACCTGATATTCGCTGACGGCGCCCTTATCGATATTGCCGCGAATTTGCGCGACTTCGAACCATCGCAAGTGGCGCAAGGTTTCGCCGGCGCGCTTGATTGCCGCGCCCACGGCGTCCTCGACGCTGTCCGGGGACGAGCCTACGAGTTCGACGACCTTATAGACATGACCTTCCATGCGGAGCTCCCTCGGTTCGACGTCAGGGCGTGATCTGCAATAGGTAGGCCATTCCTGGCGAAAGCGCAGCGTCAGCTCAATTTATCGCCAAAAAGAAACTCCATCGCACGATCGAGCCTGATATGCGGCAAGGGCAGCGGCTTCCGGTCGGCGCCCAGCGCGGCGGCCGGCGGGCGGAATTTGAGGAAACGGAAGTCGGCCTCTTCGTCGGAAACGGCCAGCGCTTCGCCGCGAAACACGTCGCGCGGATCCGCCGGCAACTCGCCGGGGAAAATGGCCCCTTCCGCGACGCCGTCGAAGGTCTCATGGCCGATGCGCTCGCCCGCGACCGGGGTGCCGACAATGGCGGAAAGCTTTTCGCCCTCATGCCGCACCATCGCTTCGCGCGTGGCGCGCACGGCGGCGAGCGCGATCACGTCAATCGAGGCGCCCACGCCCTCCGCGCGCTCGATCGCCCGGGCGGTCAGGTGACGCAGGATCGCTTCGAGCCGGTCATGGCTCGTGTGATGCAGATGGTCGGCCTTTGTCGCCGCGAAGAGAATGCGATCGATCTTCGGCCGAAAGATCGTGGAGAAAAGATTGGCGCGGCCGGTGCGAAAGGCCGTAAGGACGCCGGTCAGCGCCGTCTCCAGATCGCGCACCGCCTCAGGGCCGGAATTCAGCGCCGCGAGCGTGTCGACGAGCACGATCTGCCGATCGAGCCGGGCGAAATGATCCCGAAAGAACGGCCGCACGACCTGCGACTTGTAGGCTTCGTAGCGGCGCTCCATTTCGCGCCCCAAGCTGCGATAGGGAAGGTCCTCGCCCTCGGAGACGGGGAGCGGCGCAAAGGTGAGCGCCGGCGAGCCTTCAAGATCGCCTGGCATCAGAAAGCGTCCGGGCGGCAGACTGGAGAGCGCGAAACGCTCGCTGCGCGCAACGCGCAGATATTCGGTGAACGCGTGCGCCAGGGTCTGCGCGGTTTCTTCATTGTAGCGCGCCTTGACGTCGGCCTGCGCCGTCATGCCGCGCCACGCGCTCGCGATCATCGCGCGCGCGGAGACGCTCGCCGCATCGAGCGTCTCGTGGGACCATTGCGCGTAGGATTTGTCGAGGAGCGGCAGATCGAGCAGCCATTCTCCCGGATAGTCCACGATGTCGATATCGAGCCGCGTCGGACTTTTGCCAAAGCCCTTGCGCAGCGACCATCCCTTCGAGCGATATTCGAGCGTTACCCGCAATTCGGAGATGCGCCGCGTTGACTGCGGCCAATGCCGGTCCAACCCGGTCAGCGCCGCGAGATGCTCTTCGTAAGCGAAGCGCGGGACGCTGTAGTCGGGCTGGGGATCGAGATGCGCGGAAGTGATGCGGCCTTCGGCGAGGGCGCGAAACACCGGAAGCTGCGTCTTATTCTCGGCGCCCCGTTCCGCCCGCGCCGACAGCGCCCGCGTCAATTGATGCACAAGCGCGGTGATGAAGACGGTCTTGCCCGAGCGCGACAGGCCGGTGACGCCAAGGCGCAGGCGGCCGCCGGCGATGAAATCGGCGACGCTCTCGGCGGCGATCCGCGTTTCGAACAGCATGTCGGAAAGTTGCGACAAGGGCGCTCCGGGTCCGCCGACCTATAGCATCACGCCGCATCTCATCAAGAGACGCGAACGCGGGTCGACCTATTGCGCACGGCGACGTTCAATCGAGCCGCGCCTTTTGGCGCGCCGGCTCCCGGCTTCCCGCACGGTCACCCTCGCGCCCGCCGCGCGCCGCGACGATCAAAGGTTCTCGCAGCGGCGACGCGGAACCACCGATCACCGCTTCGACATGGGGATGTAGTCGCGCTGCTTCTCGCCGGTGTAAAGCTGGCGCGGACGTCCGATGCGCGAGCCCGGATCCTCGATCATCTCCTTCCACTGCGCGATCCATCCGACCGTGCGCGCGACCGCGAACAACACGGTGAACATCGCCGTGGGGAAATTCATCGCTTTGAGCGTGATGCCCGAATAGAAGTCAATGTTGGGATAAAGCTTTTTCTCGATGAAATAGTCGTCGTGCAGCGCGATGCGCTCGAGCTCCAGCGCGACGTCGAGCAGATCGTCCTTGACGCCGAGTTCGTTCAAGACTTCACGCGTCGTGCGCTGCATGATCTTCGCGCGCGGATCGTAATTCTTATAGACGCGATGGCCAAAGCCCATCAGCCGGAACGGATCATTCTTATCCTTGGCGCGGGCGATGAACTGAGGAATGCGGTCGGGCGTGCCTATTTCCGCAAGCATCTTCAGCACTGCTTCATTGGCGCCGCCATGCGCCGGCCCCCACAGCGAGGCGATTCCCGCCGCGATGCAGGCGAAGGGATTCGCCCCCGACGACCCCGACAGCCGCACTGTCGACGTCGACGCGTTCTGCTCATGATCGGCGTGCAGCATGAAGATGCGGTCGAGCGCGCGCGACAGCACCGGATTGACCTTATATTCCTCGCAGGGAACGGCGAAGCACATGCGCAGGAAGTTCGACGTGTAGTCGAGATCGTTCTTGGGATAAACGAAGGGCTGGCCGATCGAATATTTATAGGCCATCGCCGCGAGCGTCGGAATTTTGGCGATCATGCGCGTCGACGCCACCATGCGCTGCGTGGGATCGGCGATGTTCGTCGAGTCGTGATAGAAGGCCGAAAGCGCGCCGACGGACGCAACCATCACCGCCATCGGATGCGCGTCGCGGCGGAAGCCCTGGAAGAATCGCGCCATCTGCTCATGCACCATTGTGTGGCGCGTGATCCGATAGTCGAAATTCGCTTTCTCGGCGGCCGACGGCAATTCGCCGTAGAGCAGCAGGTAGCAGGTTTCCAGAAAGTCGCCGTGCTCGGCGAGCTGTTCGATCGGATAGCCGCGATAGAGCAGCACGCCCTCTTCGCCGTCGATGAAGGTGATCTTCGATTCGCATGACGCGGTCGACGTGAAGCCGGGATCGAAGGTGAACATGCTGGTTTCGGCGTAGAGATTGCGAATGTCCGCAACCGACGGCCCCAGCGTGCCATCCTTTATCGGCAATTCGACCGATGTGTCGCCGATGGTGAAGATACCGTTCTTCTCCGGCATGCCCGCTCCCCTCTCAAGCGCCCTCGCGCCCGCGACGAGCCGGCTCGCGGCGCGACGCGAGCGAATGCTATGCATGAATTGCGTCGCATTCGCGATTTCGTCGCTTTTCGCCGCACGCCGTTGCGTTGCATTCGCTTTATTTGTGCGCCGCAAAAGCTATATCAACCGCGAAGGCTGTCAAGCGCACGCGAAGCGTCCTGCGTGCGTCGCGCGAAAGATCGACATGCGCCGGACTGGCGCAAAATTCAGCGCGCGCGGCGCCAAAAATTGCGCCAACCTTGCTTGCGCGCCAACGCCGCAACGGCGCGAGATCGTCAGCCGACGACAGCCTGATCGGACAGGCGCGCAAGACTTTCCTCGCGCCCGAGAATCTCCAGCACCTCGAAAATGCCGGGAGAGGTCGCGCGTCCGGTGAGCGCGGCGCGCAAGGGCTGCGCCAGATCGCCGAGTTTGACGCCAAGCGCTGTCGCGAGGTCGCGCACAGCCGCCTCGGTCGTCGCGGCCGTCCAGTTGGGAAGTTCCGCGAGCTTCTCGACCAGGGTCGCAAGCCGCGCGCGCGCCTCTCCCGAAAGCAATTGCGCGGCCTTGGCGTCCAGCGGCAGTGGACGCTGCGCAAAAAGAAAGCGGGCGCCGTCGAGAAGCTCGTTGAGCGTCTTCGCGCGCGCCTTCAGTCCCGGCAGGGCGGCGCGCAACTGCATGCGCTCCTTGTCGCCGAGCGCCTGCGCGACCGCGTCGCCGCCTTCGAGATAGGGAAGCGTCGCAATGAGCGCGTCGAACAACGCATCGTCGTCGCTGTCGCGCAGATAATGGCCGTTCATGTTTTCGAGCTTGGCGAAATCGAAACGCGCCGGCGAGCGATGCACCTGCGTAAGGTCGAACGACTCGATCATCTCCTGCGTCGTGAAGAACTCCTTGTCGCCCTGCGACCATCCCAACCGCACAAGATAGTTGCGCAGCGCGGCCGGCAGATAGCCCATGGCGCGATAGGCGTCGACGCCGAGCGCGCCATGACGTTTCGAGAGTTTGGCGCCGTCCGGCCCATGAATCAGCGGAATATGCGCGAAGGCCGGAAGCGTCCAGCCCATCGCGTCATAGATGTGCGTTTGACGCGCCGCATTGGTGAGATGGTCGTCGCCGCGAATGATCTGCGTGACGCCCATGTCGTGATCGTCGACGACGACCGCGAGCATGTAGGTCGGCGCGCCGTCGGAGCGCAGCAAGATGAAATCGTCGAGATCCTTGTTCTGGAAAACGACCCGTCCCTGCACGGCGTCGTCTACAACCGTCTCGCCATCCTGCGGCGCCTTGATGCGCACCACATAGGGCGCGCCGGCGGGCGCCTCGGCCGGATCGCGGTCGCGCCAGCGTCCGTCGTAACGCCAGGGACGTTTCTCCGCCTTGGCTTTCGCGCGCATTTCCTCGAGCTCCGCCGCGGCGGCGTAGCAGCGATAGGCCTTCCCCTGCCCCAGCAGCGCTTCGGCCACCTCGGCATGGCGCGCGGCGCGCGTGGACTGGTAGACGATGTCGCCGTCCCAATCGAGGCCGAGCCATGTGAGCGCGTCGATAATGGCGTCGATCGCCGCCTGCGTGGAGCGTTCGCGGTCGGTGTCCTCGATGCGCAGCATCATCCGGCCGCCATGCTTCTTGGCGTAAAGCCAGTTGAAGAGGGCCGTGCGCGCGCCCCCGACATGGAGAAAGCCGGTTGGCGACGGAGCGAAGCGGGTGACGACTTGTGACATGAGCGCCGCGAATTCCTCATTTTTTAAGTTGGCCCGTCTAACACGGGCGGCGCGGGTCGAACATAGTTGGCTGCGATGATGGCTTAACCAAAGCGTGAACAAAGGCCTTGCGGAACGCAGTAGGAACGTATATCGTTCTGTTCATGATTTGTTTATGTTATCGAGCTAGAGGCTGCGGCTCGGCAAGAATCTGCGTTTAGGCGAGCGGGGCGGTGCGGCGATGCTGACCAAGAAACAAAACGATCTTTTGCGCTTCATCCATGAACGCTTGAAGGAGTCGGGCGTGCCGCCCTCCTTCGACGAGATGAAGGACGCGCTCGACCTGCGATCAAAGTCGGGAATTCACCGGCTGATTCTCGCATTAGAGGAACGCGGCTTCATCCGCCGCCTGCCCAATCGCGCCCGCGCGCTCGAAGTTCTGCGCCTGCCTGAATCGGCCACGCCGCGGGGCGCCGGGGCGCGGAACGGCAAATTCGCGCCCTCTGTCATCGAGGGGAATCTCGGCCGCGTCCGGCCGCTCAGCGAGCGTTTCGACGATGAGGCCGACCAGCAGGTCGCCATTCCGGTAATGGGACGGATCGCCGCCGGCACGCCGATCTCCGCCATCCAGAGTCGCAGCCACACCATCGCCCTGCCGCCCGACCTGCTGACGAGCGGCGAGCATTTCGCGCTCGAAGTGCGCGGCGATTCGATGATCGAAGCCGGCATACTCGACGGCGATACGGTCGTCATCCGCAAGCAGGACAGCGCCGACACAGGGGACATTGTCGTCGCGCTGATCGACGATGAGGAAGCGACGCTGAAACGTCTGCGCAAGCGCGGCGCGTCGATCGCGCTGGAGGCCGCCAACCCCGCCTATGAGACCCGCATCTTCGGCCCCGATCGCGTGCGCATTCAGGGCAGGCTCGTCAGCCTCTTGCGGAAGTATTAGTTTCGCGCGTTTTTGGCGACGGCCGTCATTCCCGACGCGCGCAACGCGCGCGTTCGGGAATCCAGGACAAATTCACCATTCATGACTTTGCCCCTGGATTCCCGGTCAGGCCTTGGCCTGCCGGGAATGACGGACAGAAAGTGTGCGGCGCGTCTCTACTCAAGTGGCTCCATCGCCCGCGCGTCTTCTTCGCTGCGTTCCGCGTCGCTGAGCGGCTTAAAATCCGACTTGCGCCGCGCGCGCGGCGCCGGCGACCATGGCCGATCCTCGTCCACCGCGCGCGCGGTCGTCCATTCGACGCCGTCCGGCTTGAAGGTTAAAGCCACCGCGCCGGTTTCGCTCAGCTTGCGGCGATCGATGACTATGGCGGCGGCGCAGCCCTGCGGCGCATAAAGCCGGGTGATGATCACCGCGGCGCGGGCGCAATCTTCGAGAAAGGCTCCACGCTCCGTAACCAGCGCGACAAAACCGCCGTTCACGGCTTTCGCCACGCAGCCCGCGGCGTCGCACGCGACGCCGTTTTTCGCCTGCGAAAAGAGCCGCGCGTCGCCATCGGCGCGCAACCATTGTTCCGCAGCGAAAGCGCTCGGCCGCTGGCCCATGACCGCGAGCTGGCCGGAGGGCAGCCGCAACGCCGCCGATTCTCCGGTCGCCGGAACCGCCAAATCAAAAGGCGCCCCGCTCCTTACGCCCAACAATCCAATGAAAGCGAGCGGAATCGCGAGCGCGCGCCATGCAAAGGTCCGCCACAGCACCAGCGACAACACCGCGAGCGTAAGAAAAACGATGGCCCAGGGCGCGAAGGCTTTGACGGGCAGGCTCGCGCCCGGCGCGCTCGCGATCAGCCCCGCAAGATAGGTGACGAGATCGATCCCCATCTTGAGATAGCGCCAAATAAAGCCGTCGAGGCCCAATAGATAGAGCGCCGCGCCCACGAGCGCGCAAGGGACCGCGAAGAATTCGATGATCGCCAGCGTCAGCGGATTGCCGATCAGCACATAGGGGCTGAGCTCGTGAAAATCGTTGGCCATGAAGGATGCGGTCGCCGAAGTCGCGCACAGCGTCGCGAAGATCGCCGCGCCCGGTCCGTGCAGCAGCCGCTCGACGACGCTTTCACGCAGCGCGCCCCACCAGGTTTGTGGCGCACGATCGTCGATGCGGCGCTTGGCGAGATATTCGCCGCGCCACTCATAGACGGCGATCAAAGCCGCCACCGCGGCGAAAGAGAGCTGAAAGCTTGCGCCGAGCAGCGCCTCTGGTTCGAAGACGATGATGACGAGCGCGGCGAGCGCCAGATTGCGCATCGACAGCGACGGCCGATCGAAGAGAACGGCCGCGAGCATAATCAGAGTCATCACCAGCGCGCGCTGGGTGCCGACGCGCGAGCCCGTGCCGATGTCGTAGAGAATGGCGCCGATCATGGCGAGCGCCGCCGCCCATTTCTTGATCGGATAATTGAGCGCGAGCGTTTGCGACATCGCCAGCAGACGGCGAAAGCCGACGAAAAAGATGCCGGCGACAAGCGTCATCTGAACGCCGGAGATGGTGATGATGTGAAAGATGCCGGCTCGGCGAATGAGGCTCTTGGCGTCGTCCGACAGCAGGTCGCGCTTGCCGGTGACCATCGCGGCGGCGATCGCGCCCGCGTCGCCTTCGATGATTCGGTAAACCCGCATGGCCAGGGCGTTGCGCAGGCGATCGACGCCCGCGAAAAAACGCAGCGACACCGGCGCCGGCTCAGGCGGCGACATCGTTTCGATACGCCCAAGCGGGTTGCCGACGCCGCCGATGCGCGCGAAAAAAGCGTCGCGCGCAAAATCATAGCCGCCGGGAAGCGCCGCCCGCGCCGGCGGCATCAGCCGCGCCTTGAAGGCGATGAAGTCGCCGGCGGAAAAATTCGGCTCCCCGCGCGTCGTCAGCCGCACCCGGGCCGGCGCGACGCCGTCGGAATAGCCTTCAGCGCTCGCGACGCGCAAAATGAACCGTGCGCCCGCCCGGCGCAGATCCAGCTCCTCGACGAAGCCGGTCAGTTCTCCAATCCCGATCCGCGAAATGATCGGCGCTGCGACCCGTGCCGATCGCCATGCGCCCGACGCAAAACCGCCGGCGACGAACGCCAGCGTCAGAAAGAGCGCATGCGCGCGCCTATGCCCGCGCGTGAACGTCGCGAGGAGCGCGAACGCCGCGAACCCGCTCGCGCAAAGCGCCAGCGACGGCTCGCGCTCGGCAGAAAAATAAATCAACGCGCCGCCGCCTGCGGCGACGACCAGCCAGAGAAATGGACGGCGCAGCGCGCGTTCCTGTTCGAGCGACGCGCGAAGCGCTTCCGCCACGCCGCGCAGGCGCAGCCGCGCGAAGCGCGATGAAAGATCGCGGCCGCCCTCAACCGTCTCAGCCGTGCGCGAAGCCTCGCCCAAGGCGATCGTCCCGATCAAGCGTTAGATCCGCGAGCTTAACGCGGTTGCGGCCCGCTGTCCCGCCTTAGTGAGGGAACCCACGGTCGGCGCATGCGGAGACGCCACTCTCGACTACGGCAGTCCGCGCACATCACGCAACGCTTCGAGGCCGCCCTCCTGATCGCGCACGATGCTGAGGCTGCCGTCAGTTTCAAGCACGACCGCACGAACGCGCCCCAGATCCGCGATCCCTTGGTTGCGCATCGCCGCCAGCGCCTCTTTTTCGGTGACGCGCTCGCGACGCAGCGCGTCCGGAAGAAAACGCCCCTCAAAAAAGAGCAGCGCCGGCTCCGACTTCACCATATCAGCGAACGTTTCCGAGCGCACGGAAGTGAACGTCACGAAGTATTGAAGCGCGCACAGCAAAGCGAAGGCGAGCGCACATTCGACGAGCGACACCTGATTGTTGAGGATGGCGGCGGACAATGTCGAACCGAGCGCCACGGTAACGATCAGATCGAAGGCGTTCATTTTCGAAAGCGTGCGCTTGCCGGTGAATCTGAGCATCACGATCAGCGCGACATAAGCGAGCACGCCGATGACGGCGATCCGCTCTAAGTCGTAAAGGCTGTGAAAGAACATTCAGGCTCCTATCTCGTCGGTCCCCTGGCGCTAACCGCTGGCCTCGGCCAGAGTTCCCCCCAGGGGGACAAAGCGCCGGAAACGCGTCCGGCGGGAGACGAGAGTGAACGCCTAAAGAAAACCCCCGGCCACGAGGCCGGGGGGTTTTCTTAAAGATTTGGTTGCGGGGGCCAGATTTGAACTGACGACCTTCAGGTTATGAGCCTGACGAGCTACCGGGCTGCTCCACCCCGCGCCAAAGCGAAAAGGCAGCGCGGACGATAGCGGCGCTGCTCAAGGGTCTCGTTCAGAGGAATATGATGCGCTTCGCAGGCCTGGCGACGACCTACTCTCCCAGGTCTTGAGACATAGTACCATTGGCGCGGAAGCGTTTGACGGCCGAGTTCGGGATGGGATCGGGTCTGATCGCTTCGCCGAAGGCCACCAGGCCGGCGAAACACATCATTCGAAGCAAATTTTCAGGTCTTTCCGTCGACCCATGCCGAGCATGGGCGTCGATAAATGAGAGCGATCAAGCCAATCGAGCTATTAGTACCGGTAAGCTACATGCGTCGCCGCACTTCCACACCCGGCCTATCAACGTGGTCGTCTTCCACGGCTCTCAAGGGAGAACTCGTTTTGAGGTGGGTTTCCCGCTTAGATGCATTCAGCGGTTATCCCGTCCATACATAGCTACCCTGCACTGCGGCTGGCGCCACAACAGGTCCACCAGAGGTATGTTCATCCCGGTCCTCTCGTACTAGGGACAAATCCTCTCAATTCTCCTACACCCACGGCAGATAGGGACCGAACTGTCTCACGACGTTCTGAACCCAGCTCACGTACCACTTTAATCGGCGAACAGCCGAACCCTTGGGACCTTCTCCAGCCCCAGGATGTGATGAGCCGACATCGAGGTGCCAAACAACCCCGTCGATATGGACTCTTGGGGGTTATCAGCCTGTTATCCCCGGCGTACCTTTTATCCGTTGAGCGATGGCCCTTCCACGAGGGACCACCGGATCACTATGACCGACTTTCGTCTCTGCTCGACTTGTCTGTCTCGCAGTCAGGCAGGCTTATGCCATTGCACTCGACGACCGATTTCCGACCGGTCTGAGCCCACCATCGCGCGCCTCCGTTACTCTTTGGGAGGCGACCGCCCCAGTCAAACTGCCTACCATGCGCTGTCCCGGCTCCGGATGACGGAGCGCGGTTAGACATCCATGACGATAAGGGTGGTATTTCAAGGATGGCTCCACGCGAGCTGGCGCCCACGCTTCAAAGCCTACCACCTATCCTACACATGCCGACACGAATGCCAGCGCAAAGTTACAGTAAAGGTGCACGGGGTCTTTCCGTCTGACCGCAGGAACCCCGCATCTTCACGGGGAATTCAATTTCACTGAGCTGACGTTGGAGACAGCGGGGAAGTCATTACGCCATTCGTGCAGGTCGGAACTTACCCGACAAGGAATTTCGCTACCTTAGGACCGTTATATTTACGGCCGCCGTTTACCGGGGCTTCAATTCAGAGCTTGCACTCCTCCTCTTAACCTTCCGGCACCGGGCAGGCGTCAGACCCTATACGTCATCTTGCGATTTCGCAGAGCCCTGTGTTTTTGTTAAACAGTTGCCACCCCCTGGTCTGTGCCCCTCCCGCCCGCTTGCGCGAACGGAAGGCCTCCTTATCCCGAAGTTACGGAGGTAGATTGCCGAGTTCCTTCAACGTCATTCTCTCAAGCGCCTTGGTATACTCTACCTGTCCACCTGTGTCGGTTTCGGGTACGGTCTCATGCAGGGGCTATTTCCTGGCGCCGCTAGGCCGCCCGAGAAATCCAGTAATCTCGAACAGCTTCCGCAACGCGTCACCACCTGCTGGCCCACGAATATTAACGTGGTTCCCATCGACTACGCCTTTCGGCCTCGCCTTAGGGGCCGGCTAACCCTGCGAAGATTAACTTTACGCAGGAACCCTTGGACTTTCGGCGACACTGTCTTTCACAGTGTTTCTCGTTACTCATGTCAGCATTCGCACTT
>Ga0209347_1000706_pt1:0-45000 | contig 73203 bp, 65 predicted proteins | sample AutmiccommuBRH23_FD_187382 | JGI IMG/M metagenome (GOLD analysis project Ga0209347, IMG submission 187382) | Deep subsurface microbial communities from Mt. Terri, Switzerland - Autotrophic microbial communities BRH/23 (SPAdes) (version 2) | ecosystem: Environmental > Aquatic > Deep... | reverse complement strand
GGCGCGGTCAGACGCTGGGCGACGTATTGGAAAGCGGCGGCGTGCCCAAGGCGCGCGTCGCCGACGTGGCCGCCGCCTTCAAGAACAAGCGCGGCGCGCCGGTGCGCGAAGGGCAGCGCGTCAAGCTCCTCTTCGCCGACTTCGACGGCTCGGGCGAGAACATGCAGCTCGCCCGGATGTCGGTCTACAACGACGAATCAATCGAATCGATTGTTGCGGCGACCGACAAGGGCGCCTTCGTGCAGACGCCGACCGCTCCAGCGCCCCAAGCAAAAAATCGCCGGTCGAGGTCGCGTAATGAGGTCGAGGAAGATCAGGGCGCGATGCGCCTTTACGACTCCCTCTACGAAACCGCGCTCAAGCAGCAGATTCCGCGGCCGATCATCAACGAACTGGTCCGGGTCTTCGCAAACGACGTCGATCTCCAGCGCGGGGTCGCCGGCGGCGATACGCTGGACGTGTTTTACGACGAAGGCGAGGAGGGCTCCAGCGCGGGCCGCGACGGGCTCCTCTATGCGTCGCTGGAGACCCGTAACGAAACCTATCGCTATTATCGCTTTTTCACGCCCGACGACGGGCTGCTCGACTACTATGACGAGAACGGCCGCTCGAGCCGCAAATTCCTGGTGCGCAAGCCGATCGCCAATGGCGAGACGCGCTCCGGTTTCGGCATGCGCCGACATCCGATCCTCGGCTATTACAAGATGCACACGGGAGTCGATTGGGCGGCGCCGCTCGGCACGCCGATTCTCGCCGCCGGCAATGGCACGGTGATCAAGGCGCAATGGGATTCCGGCTATGGCCGCCGCGTCGAGATCCAGCACGCCAATGGCTACATCACCACCTATAACCACATGTCGGGCGTGGCCCGCGGCGTGAAGGAAGGCGTGCGGGTCAAACAGGGCCAGGTGATCGGCTTCCTCGGTTCGACCGGATTGTCGACCGGGCCGCACCTCCACTACGAAGTCATGGTCAACGGCCATTTCGTCGATCCGATGCGCGTCAAGCTGGCGCGCACGCGCGAGATCAAGGGCCGGCTTCTCGCCGAATTCAAGAAGGAGCGCGACCGCATCGACGGGCTGATGGCAAAGGCGCCGAACAACGACGCCAAGCTCGCGGCCCGGCAGACCAATTAATTCTCCCGGCTGCGCTCTGTCGGCGGCGCACATCAGCGCGCTTCAAGCCGCCTCGCGCCATTCGTAGGCGGGGACAAATTGGCTCGCGCGGATGCAGCGCAAAATGCTCTCCATCGTCGCCATCGTGTCGCGATTGAGAGATTCCCGCGGGAACTCGACGCGAAATTCGCGCTCGATCGCGAGCAGCAGACGGATCGCCGTATAGGGCGTCATGCCCAGTTCATAGAGATTGGCGCGCGGCGTCAGATGGCCCGCCGGAATGCGGATCTGGGCTTCCTGGTCGATCATGCGTTGGATCGTCTCGAACATTTCGCTCTCCCGTGGCGCTTTGAACTCGATGACCGAAAGCTAACGGGCGCCGGATAGAATGTTCGTGCGCGGACGCACACGCAGGACTCACGATGAGGCGAGGCATTAAAATATGCATCGAATGGCGCCATTAATGGTGCTTATCGCGAGTATTAAATATGCGCACGACCATCGCGCTCGACGACGAGCTCGTCGCCAAGGCGCAGGCGCTTGCCGGCCTCACGGAGAAATCTGCGCTCGTGCGCGAAGCGCTCCGGGCGCTCATAGAACGCGAAAGCGCGAGACGCCTCGCGCTTCTTGGCGGCACGGAGCCGCAACTCAAGGACATGCCGAGACGGCGGTCGGCTCCGAAGTGATACTCATCGACAGTTCGATTATGGATCGACCATTTCCGCCTGCCCGATTTTCGGCTCGCCGCCTTGCTGAATAGGGCGCAGGTTTTGACCCATGCTTTCGTCATCGGCGAGCTCGCGCTCGGCAATTTAATCAACCGCAATATGGCGCTGTCGCCTTTACGCGGCCTGCCAATGGCGCCGCTCGCCGATGATGACGAGGTCATGGAATTGATCAATCGGCGGTCGCTATTCGGCGCAGGCGTTGGTTACGTCGACGCCCATCTTCTCGCGAGCGCCCTGCTCGCCACACCGGCGGCGCTTTGGACGCGAGACAAGCGACTGCGAGCCGTCGCCGAACGCCTCGAAATTCCCTTACTATAGGCCCACCCGCCGGCGCACGTCCGCGGGCGTCCAGCCTTGCGTGCGCAAGGCGCGCAGGGCTGTCGATGCGACGCTTTTGGCGAGCTTCTCGCCCTTCTCGTCCATGATGAGGCCGTGGTGCCGATACTCCGGCGCCGGCAAATCCAGGAGGCGCTGCAGCAGACGATGCAGACTCGTCGCCTCAAACAGATCCTCGCCGCGCGCCACGTCGGTCACGCCCTGCAAGGCGTCGTCGACGACGACGGCGATGTGGTAGCTCGCCGGCGTATCCTTGCGCGCGAGGACGACGTCGCCCCATTTCGCCGGATCGGCGGCGACGTCGCCGACGCCGAATTCCCGCCAAGCGAGCCCCTGCCCCGCGAGCGCCGACGCCCGGCCCATGTCGAGGCGCAATGCGACGCCGCCACTGGCGAGAACCTCGCGCGCCGGTCGGCGCGGCTTGTCGCGGCATGTTCCGGGATAGAGCGGCGAGCCGTCTGGATCGTTCGCCCAGTCCGGCCGGACGGCCGCAACCCGGGCGATGTCGGAGCGCGTGCAGTCGCAGGCGTAGATCAGTCCCATCGCATCCAGGCGTTCGAGCGCGCGCGCATAATCTGAGAAATGCGCGGACTGACGGCGCGCGGGACGCTCCCAATCGAGCCCGAGCCAGGCGAGATCTTCATAGATCGCCGCCTCGAATTCAGGCCGCGCGCGTCCCCTATCGATGTCCTCGATGCGCAACAGAAAACGCCCGCCGCACTGGCGCGCCAGATCGAAATTCAGAAGCGCCGAATAGGCGTGGCCAAGATGCAAATAGCCGTTGGGCGAGGGCGCGAAGCGGAAAACGCGTTGTTGCTTGGAGGTCATGGCCTGCTTGGCGGGCGGCGTAAACGCGCCAGGGGAGCGATTGCGGATCGTCCGGCGCCAGTGGACGAGCGCCGAGACTTGCTTCAAAATGGCAAGATTAAATTCTTGAGCTATCGGATTTTAGACATGCCAGATTTCGAATCGCTCGTCGATGACATTTACGAAGCCGCCGCCGACCCTGAATGCTGGCCGCGCATCATGCATGACATCGGGCAGGTTGCGGAAGCCGCCGGCGGCGCGCTCATCGCCCGTCGCGCCGACGCCTGGCTCGGCTGGCGCTGCTCGGGCGCTCTCGAAAAAGGCGCCGACGCCTTCTTCAGCAGCGGCGGTCTTCAGCGAAGCCAGGTGCTCGGCCGGCTTCTCGCCTTCAATCGCGCCGGCTTCGTCACCGATCAGGAAGGCTTTACCGAAGAGGAATATGCACGGGAGCCGGTCATCAAGGAATGGTGCGCGCCCAACGGCGTCCATCATTGCACGGCCACCGCGGTGCCGATGCCCAACGGCGATCTCGTGGTGTTTCAAATCAAGCGGCGCAAGGGCGCGCCGCCTTTCAGTCGCACGGACGTAGAGCGCCTCGACGTGCTGCGCCCGCATCTCGCGCGGGCCGGTCTGCTGGCGACGCGTTGGCGGCTGGAGCGGCTGCGATCGGCGACCGAGGCGCTCGCGACCCTTGGCATTCCGGCGGCGATCCTCGACGTCGAAGGGCGCGTGCTTGTGGCCAATCGGCTGATCGAAGATCTCTCCTCGCATCATGTCTGGTTGCCGCGAGACCGCATCGCGCTCATTGAGCCCGCCGCCGACAAATTATTGAAGCGCGCCATCGCCGATCTCGGCAATCCCGCGGCGGCCTCGGTACGGTCGTTTCCTTCGAAAGGGGCTGGAGAGCGGCCGGTGGTGATGCATCTGATTCCCGTCACCGGCAATGCCCGCGATCTTTTCGGCGGCGGATTGGGCGTGCTGACGGTCACGCCTCTTACGCGGCCCGCCGCATGGGACGCGGCGCTGGTGCAAAGCCTCTTCGATCTGACGCCGACCGAGGCGCGCGTGGCGGGGAGTCTCGCCGAGGGACTGACGCTCGACCAGATCGCGAAACGCCATCAGGTCAAGTTGAGCACCATTCGCAGCCAGGTCAGATCGGTCTTCGCAAAAACGGCTCGAACACGCAATTCCCAGATCGTCGCGCTGCTGGCGTCGCAGCCAAAATTTTGGCCCCAGCCGCTCGAACAGTCCCAGGCGTGACCAACCGTCCGCCGCGGTGAAAGCCAGGCGTCCCGGCGCTGCGAAAGCGCCCGAATTCGGCTCCCTATTGGCCTGCGATTCGCTGTTGCGCCACCGCCAGCGCGGCCTCGAAGGCTTCCCCGATATCGAGGTCGGTCGTATCGAGCGTCACCGCGTCGGCGGCCGGCTTCAGCGGCGCCGCGCGGCGCGCGCTGTCGCGCGCGTCACGCTTCCTCACATCTTCGAGAATCGCGGCGTAATCCGCTTCTTCGCCGGCGCGCGCCAGCTCCAGAGCGCGCCGCATCGCGCGCGTCTCCGGCGCGGCGGTGACGAAAATCTTCACCTTCGCGTCGGGGCAGATCACCGTGCCAATGTCGCGCCCATCGAGGACGGCGCCTTCCGGCCGCGCCGCGAAACTCCGCTGCATGTCGACGAGCGCGGCGCGCACCGCCGGCAAGGCGGCGACGACGGACGCCGCCTCGCCCATGTCGCGGGCGCGCAGCCGCGTTTCGTCGAAGTCGGTGAGCGACAGGCTGCGCGCCGCGGCCACCGCCGCCTCGACATCGTCGAGCGGCAGGCCCTCCTCGAGCAGCGCGCAGGCCGTCGCGCGATAGAGCAAGCCGGTGTCGAGATGCGGCAGTCCGTAATGCGCCGCGAGCCGTCGCGCCAGCGTGCCCTTCCCCGACGCCGCGGGGCCGTCGATCGCGATGACGAAGCTCACGAGAAACGCGCTCCGAGTCGCTCCATCAGCGGGCGGAACGCCGGAAAGCTCGTCGCGATCATCGTCTCGTCGTCGACCGTGACCTTGTTCTCGGCGGCGAGCCCCATGACCAGAAAGCTCATGGCGATGCGATGGTCGAGATGCGTCTCGACCATTCCTCCCCCCGCCACCTTCCCGCCGCGCACGATGAGATCGTCGCCGACGATCTCGCAATCGACGCCATTGGCCTTGAGCCCCGCGCCGACCGCTTCCAAACGATCCGATTCCTTCACCCGCAATTCGGAAAGACCGCGCATCCGCGTCTCACCCTTGGCGAAGGAGGCCGCGACGGCGAGGATCGGATATTCGTCGATCATCGACGGCGCGCGCGCCGCCGGCACGTCGACGCCCGATAGATGCGAGAAGCGCGCGCGAATGTCGGCGACCTCTTCGCCGCCCTCCTCGCGCCGGTTCTCCATCATTATATCGGCGCCCATTTCCTGCAGCGTCGTCAGCAGCCCGCTGCGCAGCGGATTGGTCATCACGCCTTCGATGACGATGTCCGAGCCCTCTACGATCAGCGCGGCGACCAGCGGAAAAGCGGCCGACGACGGATCGGCGGGAACCCGCACGTCGCGCGCGATCATTTCCGGGCGCCCTTCAAGCGTAACCTTGCGGCCATGCGGGCCATGAGGCGCGCTCTCGACCGTCGCGCCAAAATGCGCTAGCATTTTTTCGGTGTGATCGCGCGAGGCTTCGGCCTCGATCACCGTCGTCTGGCCGGGCGAATTCAACCCGCAGAGCAGCACCGCGGATTTGATCTGCGCCGAGGCGACGGGCGTCGTATATTCGACCGGCAGAGGCTCGCTCGATCCTTGCAGGACGAGCGGCAAGCGTCCGCCCTCGGCTTGTTCCAGCACTTGCGCGCCCTGCAGCGCCAGCGGATCGAGGATGCGTTTCATCGGCCGTTTGCGAAGCGAGTCGTCCCCGTCAAAGCGTGCGACGAGGGGATGGCCGGCGACCACGCCCATCATCAGCCGCGAGCCGGTGCCGGCGTTGCCGAAATCGAGCGTCTCGGTCGGCTGCAGCAACGAGCCGAGCCCGGCGCCCCAGACGCTCCAGCGCCCGTCCGCATGGCGCAGAATCTTGGCGCCGAGCTGGCGGCAGGCTTGCGCCGTGCGCAGCACGTCCTCGCCCTCAAGAAGACCGTCGATCGTGGTCTCGCCGATCGCCAGCAGGCCAAAGATCAGCGCGCGGTGGGAAACGGATTTGTCGCCCGGCGGGCGGACGCGGCCCGAAAGCGGCCCGGATCTATGGGCGCTGAGCGGCGCGGCGGGAGCGTGAGCATGGGCGGCGGCGGTCGGCATTTTCACTTTCGGTCGAGGGCGTCGCCACCCGCTTCGCACTTTTGGCGGCAATGCTCAACAGCGGCGGCCGTGGCGACCGGCGTATCTCGCAGCGCGCTGGAAATTGGAGCGGGCGATGGGAATCGAACCCACGACATTCAGCTTGGGAAGCTGACGTTCTACCTCTGAACTACGCCCGCGCCCTCCTTGTGTAACGCGGGAGGCCGCCGGTTTCAACGGGAGCGGAGCGGCCTGCCCGCGACGCCGGCGGCGGAGACGCCTTAGCCGCGCTCGCGACGGGCCCTGTCCCAAAGCTTTTCCTGTTTGCGATCCCTACGGCAAAAAAAGCCCTCGGGCATCAATCGCGTGACCCGGCGCGCGCGCGAGCTTTCGAGCATAAGACTTCCCAGTCGCCGCGCGCGCATCATATATCTTCCACATCAATCCAAGGGTCCGGCGAATGTGGGGCGCGCAACAAGACAGAGTTCATGACAAGCACCTCACGATTTCCCGTTGTCGGCATCGGCGCGTCAGCCGGCGGACTGCGGGCCCTGGAACAATTCTTCAAGCCGATTGCGCCGAATCCAGGCATGGCCTTTGTCGTCATTACCCACCTCGCCCCCAATCGAGAGAGCTTCCTCACAGACATTCTTGGGCGTCATACCAATTTGACGGTCGACGTCGCCCGGGACGGTCAGCCGGTCGAGGCAAACTGCGTCTATGTGCTCCCCCCCAACGCCGCGCTGACGATCGAATCCGGCACGCTGCGGCTGCGCGAGCTTGAGGCTGGCCAACCCGAGCGCAGCCCGGTCGACGTATTTTTCAGTTCGCTTGCGCAGGACTGCGGGGAATACGCCGTTGGCGTCGTCCTGTCTGGGAGCGGGAGCGACGGCGTTCTCGGAATCAAGGCGATTAAGGAGCACGGCGGCTTCGTTCTCGCCCAATCGAGCGACGGCACGAAGCCGCTTTTTAACGGCATGCCCGACAGCGCGATCGCCAGCGGCCTCGTGGATTTTGCGGTTCCGGTCGAAGAGATGGCCGCGAAGCTGGAGGAGAATACGCAAAGCATCGGCATGCTCGACGCGTTTGCGGCCGACAAGGATTTGGAAAACGACGATCCCAATGCCGAAGCGCTTGACACGCTCTACGCGACTCTCCGTTCGCAAACGGGGCATGATTTCGCGAGCTATAAAAAGCGGACTTTCATACGACGCGTCCATCGTCGCATGCAGATCAATCACTGTGAAACTTTGGCGGACTATGCCGAGCTTTTGAAGCATGATCGCGACGAGCCCATGCGGCTGTTCCGCGATCTCCTGATCAATGTCACCAGCTTTTTTCGCGACGCCCAAGCGTTCGACGCATTGGAAAAGATCGTCATCCCTAAACTCTTCGAAGGCCGCGATGCTGTGCGCGTCTGGGTTCCGGGGTGCTCTACAGGCGAGGAAGTCTTTTCGATCGCGATCCTGCTCCGAGAATATATGGACGCCGCGAACGCGCCGCCGCGCGTGACGGTTTTCGCAACCGATATCGACGAGCACGCGCCTGCCGTTGCGCGCGCCGCCCGTTATCCCGCCGCGTTGATGAAGGGCGTCTCCGCCGAGCGGCGCGAGCGCTTTTTCACCAATCGTTCGAACAACTTTGTCGTCCGGAAGGAGGTGCGCGATCTTTGCGTATTTTCTGTCCACAGCATCTTGCGCGACCCGCCATTCTCGCGCATGGATATGATCTCCTGCCGCAATCTGCTGATTTACTTTGGCGCGGACGCACAGCGTCAGGCGCTGCCTACTCTCCATTACGCCCTCCGTCCGGGCGGCTTTCTCTTCCTGGGAAAATCCGAAACGATCGGTCGATTTTCGGAATTGTTCGCGCCCGCCGACAAGACGAATTGCATCTTTCAAGCGCGCGACACCGGCGCGCCGGCGCGGATTCAGACGCTGATCAATGGACTGCGCCCGGCGCCTTTCGCGCCGCGACGCGGCGAGTCTGTGACCGCAAGCGGCTCGGGCTTGCGCCAGTCCGCGGAAGCGCGGATCGCCGATCGTTTCGGGCCGCCGCATGTGGTCGTCGACGAGGATGGCGAGATCATTCATTATTCGACCCGAACCGCGAAGTTCCTCGAAGCGCCCTATGGAGCGCCGACGCGGCAATTGCTGACCACGGCGCGAAGGGAACTGCGGCTCGATTTGCGTAACGCGCTGCGCGAAGCCATCGAGACCCAAAGGGTCGCGACGCGCGAAGACATCGCCTTCGAGACCGACGATCACACTGTTGAACGCGTTTCGCTCAGCGTCGAGCCATTTCCCGGCGGCGCGGACGGCCTGCCCTTGTTCCTTGTCGCGTTCCAACCGGCGGGCTCCGGGCAAGAGCATTCCTCGCGGTCCAGCGAAGGCGATGTGGCGGTTGGGGCTGATTCATCACAAATCGAACTGCGCGACACGCGGGAGCGCCTGCAAGGGACGATCGAAGAATATGAGACCGCTCTGGAAGAGTTGAAAGCAGCGAACGAGGAACTGATTTCGCTCAACGAAGAGTTCCAATCGAGCAATGAGGAACTCGAATCTACGAAAGAGGAGTTGCAGTCGCTCAACGAGGAGCTACAGACCGTCAATCAGGAATTGATGGCGAAGGTCGAGGATCTCGATCGCGCCAACAACGACCTGGTCAATTTGTTCGCCAGCACCTATGTCGCCACCGTCTTTCTTGATCGCAACCTGACGATCCGGAGCTTTACCCCGGCGGCCGCCAACCTGTTCAACATCATCGCGACCGACAGGGGCCGTCCTTTCGGAGACCTCGCGATCAAGCTCGACTATCCTGAGCTCCACGAAGACATTCAATCCGTCCTGAAGGCAGGAAAGCCGATCGAACGGCGCGCGCAGCAAGGCGATGGCGATCCAGTTCATTTTCTCTCGCGATTGACGCCCTACCGCGATGGAGATGACAAAATCGACGGCGTCGTGGCGACATTCGTCGACGTCACGACCCTGGCCAAATCCGAAGAACGTCAAAGGACGCTCGTCGCTGAGCTCAATCATCGCGTAAAAAACCTTTTGACCGTTATCGTGGCGCTTGCCAAGCAGTCCTTGGGACAGACACAGGGATCGGAAGCGTTTCTAGGCCGTGTTCACGCTTTGGCGAGAAGTCACGAACTTCTGGCGAGAGAGAGTTACGGCGATGTTTCGATTGAGCAGGTGGTGCGCCAGGCCGTCGCGCCCTATTTCCATCAAAACAGTCCACGCCTGGCGCTCGCAGGAGAGTCGATTGCGCTAACGCCGAAAGTTGCGATGAGTCTGGGCATTATCCTTGACGAACTTTCGACCAACGCAACCAAATACGGGGCGTTGTCGAACGAGTCCGGCCGGGTTTCTGTCGATTGGCGGCTGACGAACGTCGACAGCGAGAAGACGACTTTGACCCTCGCGTGGCGCGAGGAGGGCGCGCCGCGGGTGACCAAGCCAGAGAAATTTGGTTTCGGTCTCGCGCTTGTCGAGCGAGAAGTCACCTACAGCCTTTCCGGCGACGCCGAGTTCAGCTTCAACGAAGGCGGATTTTCGGCGACGTTCAAGATTCCATTGAAACGCGCAGCGCGAGGGGCGGCGTGACTGCGTCCGCGCAAATTGCGAGAAGGCGTATCCTCGTCGTCGAGGATGAAGCGATTATCGCGATAATGCTCGAATTCGACCTCAAGGACATGGGGTATGACGTGATTGGCCCCGCGCCGTGCGTCGAGACTGCGCTTCAGCTGATCGACAACGAACCGCTCGACTTTGCCCTGCTCGACTATCGGCTGGGCGATGAGACGAGCGAAAGCATTGCGAGCGCGCTTGCTGAGCGCCAAATCCCATTCTTATTCATGACGGGACATTGCGTAAACGACCTGCCTTTCGAACTGCGCGCCGAAAGCCTCCTGCAAAAACCGGTGAACGGCAAAGCGCTGCGCCACGCGATCGAAGCGATTTTCGAATTTCCTAAGAGATAGATCGAGCCCTTGCCCGGCTGGCGTCATCGATTTGGGTTGGCGACTTTCGGCGTGTCCTTTTCTAACGCTTCCAGCTTCGCGCGGATCGGCCCATAGGGACCGTATTTGTGCTGCGCCTCCGAGAAACCGTCGGCGTAAGGCCCGTAAGGCGCGTCGATCGGCTTTTGCATAAGGTCGGGAAAATCCTTTTCGAGCCCGGCGCGATGCGGCCGCGGCTTCGAGACCATCAGCGCCGCGACGTCCCAAGCCTCTTCCGGGGAGAGCCGCGGATGCAGATAATCGACGCCGTCCGGCATGTTGGAATGGATGAAGTTCGCCGCGGTGATGAGCCGCGCCATGCCGGCGCCGTCGTTGAAGCTGTCCGAGCCCCAGAGCGGCGGAAAGGCGTAGCCGGCGCCAAGACCCGGCAGGCTGTTCTGCACGCCAGCGCCGTCGACGTTGTGGCAGCCGATGCAGCGCGCCTGATAGATGTCGCGCCCGCGCGCCGGATCGGCGGCGCGGTCGAGCTCCTTCATCGTTCCGGCGCCAAGGCCGGAAAGTTTCTCGCCCTTACGCACGCCTTTCGACAGAAACTGGATGTAGGCGACGATGGCGCGCATCGGTTCGGACGACGCTGGCAACGGGCGTCCGTTCATGCTGCGCGTCATGCAGGAGTTGATGCGCTCCTGCAGCGTGATCTCGGCGCCCGCGCGCGCGCTATAGGCGGGGAAATCGGCCGCGAGGCCAAAGATCGGCAGGCCGAATTTCTTCACGCCGGCGTCGAGATGGCAATTGCCGCAGGCCAGATTATTGCCCGCAAAGCGCTGGGCGCGGTTGGGCATGTCCGGCCCGATATGGGAATAGGTCGCGGTGATGAGATCGCGCCCGCGGCGAATCAGGTGGCTATGCGCGTCATAAGGCAGCGCGTCGACTTGCGGCGCCGACCAGAATTTCGCGCTCGATGCGCCGAGTTCTTCGGCGGCGACAGCGGCCGCGAACGAAAGCGCGACAAGCGCGGCTGCGAGAATGGCTTTGCGCATGAATTCGCTCCGCTGTGAAGGTTAGCCGCGCGGTCAGTCGGCCCGGAAATGTTTCGAGAGCTTGAGCCCCTGGCCCTGATAATTCGACATGCCGCTTTGGCCGTAAAGAGATTCGGGCGTCTCGGCCATGGGTTCATAGACGAGGCGGCCGATGAACTGGCCGTCCTCCAGGATGAAAGGCACTTCGCGCGAGCGCACTTCGAGGACGGCGCGCGCGCCCGGCCGACCATCCGGGCCAGGGCCGAAGCCCGGATCGAAAAAGCCGGCGTAATGCACCCGAAACTCGCCGATGGCGGCGTCCATCGGCGCCATTTCGGCGGCGAGGTTCGGCGGAATCGCGAGGCGTTCGCGCGAGGCGAGAATATAGAAATCGCCAGGATCGAGAATCAGCCGGCCGTCGCGCGCCGGCAGGCGATCCCAGTAATCGTCGATGCGATAGGCGCCAATCCGATCGACATCGATGACGTCGGTGTGCTTTTGCGCGCGATAGCCAATGATGCCCTGGAAAGCTTCCGCGTCGAGCGCAACGCGGAGCACGACGCCGTCGCGCAAGTTTAGCGGTCCGTCGACGAGCGGCGCCCGCCTGTGCAATTCCGCGAGCGTCGCGTCGCTCAACACGCCGCTAAGGGGCGCGCCGGGCGCGTGCACCCGAAAGCGCAACTGGTTGAGCCGCGATCCCATGCGCACGCGCACCGAAAAGCTGCGCGGCGACACCTCAGCATAGAGAGGACCGTGATATCCAGGAGAAACCTCGTCGAACCGATCGCCGCGATCCGTGATCAGCCGCGTAAAAATGTCGAGACGCCCGGTCGAGCTTTTCGGATTGGCGGCGCCGAGGATAGAATCGTCCAGCGCCAGACTCTCCATCAGCGGGACGACGTAGAAGCAACCGCGCTCGAGAATGGCGCCCTCTCCCTCCAGGGACATCTCGTCATACTTCAGTGCGGAAAGCAGCTCCGCCACGCCGCGGCGCTTCCCCGGCAGAAAGCTGGCGCGCACGCGATAGGCCTTCGGGCCGAGCCGCAGATCGAGACTGGCCGGCTGAATCTGCCCCTGCGCCAGCGGCGCCGCGAGACGAATGGCGCCGGAATCTGCCATCGCCTGAATCTGCCGGCTGGAAAGCACGCCGCCCATGTGCATCGCCCCGTCACCTTTCCCTTCGCTGGCATAAGCGCCAAATCGCATCGCCTTTCAAGCCGAGGCTGTTGACAGCTGAGGCCCCTCCGCCTTCTATAGGCGCACGTGGTTATTTGAGCCGGCCGGCTTGCCGCCACGAAAAACAACGCGCTAAAAGGCCGGGTCTCCCTAAGGAAACCCGCTTTTTATGCAGCGGCGCCTGTTGGCGCGCATCAGGGAATGGCGCGACTGGCGCCGAGGGAGAACGAATGTCCGCCGAAATCCCGCCGCGCAGGCCGCTCAAAGCCGCCACGCAACTCGTTCATGGGGGAACGCAGCGTTCCTCCTTTGGCGAATTGTCGGAGGCGCTTTACCTCACGCAGAGCTTCGCCTATCCGACGATGGAGGCGGCCGAGGCCCGCTTCAAGGGCGACGAGCCGGGCTTCATCTATTCGCGCTTTTCGAATCCCACCGTCGCGATGTTCGAGCAGCGCATGTGCCTCCTCGAAGGCGCCGAGGCCGCCCGCGCCACGGCGAGCGGCATGGCCGCCGTCACCGCGAGCCTGCTCGCCCAGCTCAAGACAGGCGACCATGTGGTTTCGGCGCGCGCGCTTTTCGGCTCCTGCCTCTATGTCGTCGAGGATCTCCTGCCGCGCCTGGGGATCGCCTCGACGCTCGTCGACGGCGCCGATCTCGAGCAATGGAAGGCGGCCGTCCGGCCTGAGACGAAGCTCTTCTTCCTCGAAAGCCCGACCAATCCCGGCTTGGAGGTCTATGACCTGAGGGCCATCGCCGACATTGCGCATGAGGCCGGCGCGAAGCTCGTCGTCGACAATGTCTTCGCGACGCCCCTCTTGCAAAAACCCTTCGATTTCGGCGCCGATGTCGTCGTCTATTCGGCGACCAAGCATATCGACGGGCAAGGCCGCTGTCTTGGCGGCGTCATTCTCGCCTCGCAGGCGCTCATCGAAGAGAGCGTCCACAATTTCCTGCGCCAGACCGGCCCGGCCATGTCGCCGTTCAACGCCTGGGTGATGCTGAAGGGGCTCGAGACCTTGCCGCTGCGCGTCGCGCAGCAGAGCGCGAGCGCCGCCAGGATCGCCGATTTTCTGGCGGCGGAGAAAATCGTCAGCCGCGTGCTTTATCCCTTCCGCGCCGATCACCCGCAGGTCGATCTGGCGCGCCGCCAGATGTCGGGCGGCGGCACGCTGGTGAGCTTTACCATGGCGGGCGGCAAGGCTGCCGCGTTCCGCCTCGCCAACGCGCTGGAAGTGATCAAGATTTCAAACAATCTCGGCGACGCCAAAAGCCTCATCACCCATCCGGCGACGACGACCCATCAGCGGCTGACGCCGGAAGCGCGCGCGTCGCTCGGCATCGGCGACGGCCTGCTGCGTCTTTCGGTCGGCCTGGAGGACGCAGACGATCTTGTCGACGACCTCGCGCGCGGGCTTTGGGCCGCCGCGCGCGCCTGAGCCTTACGAGCGCGTTCTGTCCCGCTTCTTCTTGGAGCGGGCGGGGATTTTCGCCTCCTGCAGCGCGCAGTCGGCGACGAAATAGGACGCGGCGAGTATGGCGCAGAGCGTCTCGAGCACGACGCCCGTGATCAGTTCATTCATCATCAAGTCCCCCAAAAGCAATTCGATGCGGCGGCCCGCGGCGGCGGCGTGAGAAGAGAGACGACGCCGACGCAGGCCGTTCGCGACGCAGCGTTAGGCCGCCGGCGGCGCGCGCGGGCGGTGCGAGAGACGACGCCGGGGCGTCGGCGCGACGCGGTCCGCCACCGTCCATGCGAGCTCGAAGCTCGGGACGGGCGTCGCGCCAACCGGGCCGGGCCGCGCCGCAAGTGGCGCAAGACCGCTGCAAAACGCCTGACAGAGGGTACAGGCGGAGCGGTCATTTTGGGGGCCCAGCCGCCCCGCAAGCGCGTCGGGTTGGGAGGCCCCCGACGCGAAACAGATGAAGAGTTGAGCGACCAGACGGCCGCCGACGCCCGACTCGCCGACGCCGCGCGCGAGCGGCGCGAGGCCCCAGAGCGACGCCGCCAAGAACAGCAGCGTCGCGCCAAGCCGTCCGCCCCTGCGTGGCGGCGAAACGAGTATGGACGCCGACGTGACCATCGGTTCAGGTCGCGTCGGTCAACGGCCGCGAGAATCGCGCGCGGCGTTCGAGGTCAATGAGGCGAATGACGCGCTGATCTTTGGCGCGCCATAACGCCGTTGCCGGCACGATGGCGGCGAGCGCCGCCATGCCGGGCGAATGGCCCGGCAGCGCATCTTCTCTTTCGATCAGCGATTCGAGCGTCGCGCCGGCGAGAAGGCTTTCCCGGCCGCTCGGCTTACGTTTGCGAAACATGGGTTCACTCCCGATCCGCCGCTTGACGCGGCGTTGTCCTTAAGCTGCGCCCGATGCCGCGCGGGCCCGGAGTCCGGGCAAGAGCGTAAAGCGGCGCGACAGCGAGGCGAAGGATCAGGCGTTGGCGGGAGGCGCTCGCGCCTGCCTTGAATAATCTTGCGGGTGGGTCGGCAGGGCGCGGTCCGCCACCGTCCAATCAAGCGCTGTCCATTGGACGGGCGCCTTGCCAAGATGAATGACGCGCGCGGCAAGCGGCGCAACGCCATCGCAATAAGATTGACAGAAAAGACAGGCTTGCCGACGGCCCTTTGCAGAAGCGGGGTCCTGCGATTGATCGCCGGAGGCGATGTCGGCGAAGCAAAATTCCGTGACGGCGTCGCCGGCGCCCATCCGCGACGCGACATGGCCCGCCGCAGGCGCGAGGGCCTGAAGGGTCAGCGCGAACGCGAACAGCAGCACTGTCAACCAGTTGCGACGCATAAAATCCTAAGCCCTAAGCAGGCGCGCATGCGGATTTCACATGCGTGCGCTGATGTAAGCAAAAAGCGGAGGCCGCGACAAGTTAATCTTGGCGCGACCCCCTACCCGCGTCAAAGCGTCTCAGCGGAACGATCGAGCGCTCTTCACAAACCCGCGACTCCCGCCGCCCATCCTCGTCCTTCGCTGAGCGACGGAGGGCTCCACGCGCAGCTTTCGCTCGTTGAGCTTGCCGCGCGTCGTCTGCATATTTAGCGCCCGCCGGAACCGCCGGACGGCGCGCCGACGCCGCCGCCACCAAGGCCCGCAACAGTGGCCCCGCCGCTTTCGGGCCCGCCCAGGTCATAGTTCAGACTGAAGAAGAACATGCGCTGCGGATAGGGGTTCGGATTGGTGTAGGCCTTCCAGTTCCCGATGTTGTTGACGCCCACGGAAGCCGTCCAGTTGGGGGCGAATTTGTAGCGCACCTTGGTGTCAACGAAGAGGATCTCGCTGTCCGAATTGCCGTAGGTGTTGTGGTTCCAGTCCGTATTGGCAAGACTGACGAAAGCGGCGGACGAGTAGCGCAGGCCCAGCGCGAAGGAGAGGTCGGGGGTGGGACTGTATGTTGCGACGCCGCGAATACGAATACGCGGAATGCGCGGATACTGACGGCCCGCGAAGTAGATGCCTGGAACGCCGTTTGCGAAGTTTAGGAAGGAAGGATTTCCGGTGAAGTCGAACGAGGACAGATTCGAGAGGATTTTCGAGTCAGTGAACGTCACGCCGCCGGAGAGGTCGAGCCCCGGGGTAAGGATGTCCTTCATGTCGGCGGCGACTTCGATGCCCCGAAACCGCGCCCTATCGATGTTCGCCTGAGAACTCACGCCGACGCCAAAGGGACCTGTGATCCGCTGGTTGACGATGGCGTTCCAGCGTTCGTCGAGGAACAGGCTGACGCGTGGCGCGAACAGCCCAATGGAGCCGTTAAACGCATTCACCCATCTATATTGGCCAGTCAAATCGTAACAGGTGCAGATTTCCGCTTGAAGGTTGGGATTGTTGACGACGATCGTGTTTGTTTGATTGCTGATCGCCTGGAACAGTTCGGTGACGGTCGCGAAGCGATAGGCGCGCCCCATCGACCCACGCACATTGAACTCCGGGGTCACCTGCCATTCGAGCGCAGCCTTGGGCGAAAAGGCGTTCTTATGCGCGTCGGGATACATGACGCCGTTGGCGCTCGCCAGCGTCAAGCCGACAAATGGCTGCCCTATCGTATTGGTCACGCTCCCTAAGCCGCCGGTGGCGTTTGATCCGTCCATGGCGCGCCAAAATTCGCCGCGCCCGCCCAGGATCAACTTCCAGTCCGGCATAAATTTCCAGACGTCCTGGATGTACATCGCCGCGGTCTGCGTCTTGCCGTAACTGACCGCCTGCAGCGACAGCGGATAATTGCTTGGCCAGGATACGGTGCTCGTCTGGGTGGTCGCAAGGCTGTATTGGTCGCCATGGGCGCCAAAGGACACTTCATGATTCTTGAGATATTCGTCCTGTGGACGCCAAATGAAGCGCGCGTCGACTGTTCGCCAATATGTGCCGGTATTGTTTGTGTTTAGCCCTCGCGGATCGACATTGTAGAAATATGAGTTCAAGTTATTGTTCGGTCGGAGCCCGTATGACTGAGCTCTGTTGTCGAAATCGCGCAAGAAATTATAGGAAGTCAGCGAAAGATCGAAGTCGAATACGCCGCCCGTGTCGCTTTTCAGTTCCAGAGCCTGCATCAGATGCGTGGCGCCGTCGTGCGCCGGATTGATGCCGCCTGGACGGCTTACAAAATTGCCGCCGACCTTCAACAAGCCGTTCTGGGTGTCGTAAATCGGCACGCCGTTCTTATCGTAAACGAAACTTTGAACATAGGCGTCTGTGTTCAAGTTCCACATGCCGACTGAATATTTGGCGCGAACGAGCGGCGCAATGTCATAGGAAAGCTTGACTTTCGCCATGTGGCTTTGCACATGCTCGGCGCCGGTGGCGCCGCTGTAAAGACCCGGCAAGCCTTCTTGATTGAAACCCAGGACTCCGCCAAAAACCGGCGTGCCTCCGCCGCCCGGCCTGATGTTGGGGCTGGGGAAGGTGGGAAAGAACTGAGCCTGTCCCTGATTGTCGAGATATTCGTAGCCGATCCAATACCTAAAGTCGTTGATCCGGTCGCCCACCAGGATATTCATGAGCCCGCCGAAATTCAGTTCCCTACGGGCGAAGAGGTTGAAGGGCTGCAGCAATTCGGTCCCGTAAGCGCGCACCTCGAAGTTGTCCGGCATGCGCGTCGTCATCGTCCACACGCCGCCGATGGCGTTGCCCGGATAGAGCGCGGAGAATGGGCCGTAGATGACGTCGATGCGCGAAATTTCGGCGGGCGAGACCATGCCCCAGCGCGGCGCGAAGTTGAAGCTGTTGCCGAGTAGATTTGAGAGCAGCACATTGTCGGCGTAGACGAGCGTCTTGGCGGTTTCGATCGTTCCCGTCGTGCGTCCAGAAACGGCGGCGTTCCGGTCGCCGGGATAGCGCTCACGAACCCAGATCGACGGCAAGTAGCGGAACGCGTCCGCCGAAGTCACAATGTTCGTGGTCTTGAAAATCTCCTGACGCGTCCGGCTTTCGACCACCGCCGGAATGTTCGTCGGCAAGGTGCGGCTGAACGGCGCGGGCTTGGGCTCGGCGTAGCGATCCGTCGTCGGTCCGGTCGAAGGCGCAGGCGCCGCGGTGGTGACGCGTCCCGGCCCGCCGGCGCCTCGACCCGCAGGGCCGCGATGCACGGGGCCGCGCGCGCCGCCGACGTTGATGGTGGGGAGCGCCTGCTGCGCATCGGCGACCGACGTGACGAGAAGGCTGAGAACCGTGAAAGAGACTCCTCCAAGGAGGCGAGAGCGACGGGTCATGACAGTGTTCCTTGGGCGCCGACGCCGGTCGGCATAACGTTGAGCGGCCGCAACGTTGAACGCAACGCGCACGCGGACAATTGAATGAGCTGTTTTTTAGGACAGTGAGGCGAGGATCCTGGGCGACGCGCTCCTTGCGCGGGCCAACGGCCTCAGGCGCGCGGAAGCGGCGGCGCCCGCGCGCAATGCGCGCGCGAAAAATGATCAGATAGCGATGGAGCGGCGCCGAGGGGCGCCTCGATCAGCGTATATTCGCCGCGCGCGACGACATAGTCCGACTCCAGGGAAACCCATGCCGGCGGCGGCTCGCTGCTTAAGCAACATAAAAGGCAATGGCGTCCGTGGCCAAGCCGGTCGCTGGGCGCTGGCCGCTCCCCTTGGCGCAACTGATGACACGGCGCCGAAAGCGTCTCGTGAGCGGAAGCCGAAGCCGCGCGCGCCAAGCCGGCTCCGCCGGCGATGGTCTGGGAGACCATGGCCAGCACAAGGAGCAGGGTGCGAAGCGTGTTGAGCCGCATTTTGATTCCGGTCAATTCTGACAAGGCACTATTTACAATTAGACGCTTCCTGAATAGCCGTTAATCGACCGCAAGGGTACGAAAGCTGAATCATGTGTCGATTCGGTCACAGTCGAAGCCCGTGCTGCTCTCAGCGCCAGCGCAATTGCCTAATCAAAAAAGTTTCCCTTTGCTGGCATGCGCTTTAATCTTGCGCGCATGTACATCGCCATCACCAGAGACATCCAAATTACGGCGCTTCCGGACTTCCTGCCGGACCGCTCAGAACCCGACCAGGATCGCTACTTCTGGTCGTATACAATCGAGATCGCCAATCTCGGACGCGTTCGCGTGCAGCTGTTGTCGCGTCACTGGATCATCATCGACGCCAATGGGCGTCGGGAGGAAGTGCGCGGCCCTGGCGTCGTCGGCGAACAGCCGGTGCTGGAGCCGGGAGAAACATTTCGATACGCCTCCGGCTGCCCGCTCGGCACGCCTTCGGGCATGATCCAGGGCAGCTATCGCATGGTCACCGATTCCGGCGAAACCTTTGATGTTGAAATTCCGGCCTTTTCGCTCGACAGTCCGCTGTCGCGTCCGACACTGAATTAGGCGGGCGCGATGGACCGGCTTGAAGACGCGATCGACATGCTCTCCCGGTTGGTCGCTTTCGACACGGTGAGCTCCAAATCCAATCTGCCGTTGATCGACTTCGTCGAATCCTATCTTCGCGAACAAGACGTGCGCTTCGTGCGGGCGCCGAACGCCGCCGGCGACAAGGCCGCGCTTTTCGTGACGATCGGGCCCGACGCCGACGGCGGCGTGCTTCTGTCCGGCCACACCGACGTCGTGCCGGTCGTGGGGCAGGACTGGAGCGGCGATCCCTTTACGCTGCGGCGCGACGCGACGCGCCTTTATGGCCGCGGCGCGGTGGACATGAAGGGCTTCGACGCCGCCTGCCTTGCAATGATTCCGGAGTTCAAGGCGGCGGCGCTGGCTCGGCCGATCCACATTCTCTTAACTTATGACGAGGAGACGACCTGTCTTGGCCCGCTGGACGTCATCGCGCGCTTCGGCGCCGACCTGCCCCGCCCGTCAGCCGTGATCGTCGGCGAGCCGACCTCGATGGAAGTCGCCGACGCGCACAAAAGCGTGGCCACTTATGTGACGCGGGTCCGCGGATTCGAGATCCATTCGGCCAATCTGCATCGCGGCGTCAGCGCCGTGCATGTCGCCTGCAAACTCGTGTGCGAACTCGACCGCCTCGGCCAGGAGCTGCGCGCGACAGGGGATCCGACTGGACGCTTCGATCCGCCCTTTTCGACCATTCACGTCGGCGTCATTCACGGGGGAACGGCGCGCAACATCGTCGCCAAGGACTGCGAGTTTCTGTGGGAGTATCGAGGCTTGCCGGGCGCGCCGCCGGATTTCGCCCGCGATGGGCTTGAAGCCTATTGCGCCGAGCTCAAACGGACGGTTTTCGTCGGCTTTCCCAACGCCGGCGTCGAGACCACGACCGACAACACCGTGCCGGGCCTTGCCCCGCAACCGGGCTCCGAGGCCGAGACCCTGGCGCTTCGGCTCGCCAAGCGCAACGCGACGATCGCCGTGCCCTACGCGACCGAGGCCGGTCAGTTTCAGCGCGCGGGGATGGCCGCCGTCGTTTGCGGGCCCGGCCGAATCGACCAGGCGCACCAGCCTGATGAATTTATCGACATCGCCGAACTGGCCGCCTGCCTGGAGTTCATGCGCGGCCTGGCGCATCAGCTTCGCGCGTGACGGGGCGCTTAGATCCGGCGACGGCGTCCCCGCCGTTCAGATGCGCGCAATCGGGTTGATCCGGCGCGGGACGGCGTACGCCCCGACGGGCGGCGCCGCGCCTGACAAACTGCTTCTGGCAGACCTTTTGCTCCGCCCTTTGAGCGTTGTGCGCCATCGGCGCGCGCCCTGGCGCGCCGCGCGAACTCTGCTCAGCGCCGGCCTCAGGCTTCTCGCCCCTGCACGCGCATCGGGCGCGAAGTCTGCTGCGCGCCATTGCTTTCGTGAAGTGAGCGGCTATAGTCCGCGCCCGTTCCGGCGCTTTGAAAAGCAAAGCGCGCCGGGCTCCGAGCCTTAAGAGATTTCGCGATGAAGCTGATCCCGGACGCTTTGGCGCAAGCCCAGACGCCCTCACCGCCCGCCGCCGAAACGCCTGCGACCCCGCCGGCCGAATCGACCGCGCCGCCGACGCCGCCGCCAAGCCTGCCTCATCCGCCAGCCTCGACCGAGACTGGACAGTCGGTCGAGACTGCGCCCGAAGCGCATCAGGCGCCGACCATGCCCGAGATGCTGGGACAGCTTATTCCCATCTTCGTGGTGATGGGCATCGTCTACATCCTGGTGATCCGCCCCCGCTCGCGGCGCGAGAAGGAGCAGCTCGCGCAGCTGCGCAACGTCCGTCGGGGCGACACCCTCGTCACCAGCAGCGGCTTCGTCGGCAAGGTGACGAAATCGATCGACGACGCTGAGATCGAGCTCGAGATCGCGCCCAACGTGCGAGTCAGGATGCTGCGCACCGCCATCGCCGAAGTCCGCGCCAAGGGCGAGCCGGTGCGCGAAGAGCCGCCCCCGGCCAAGACCGCCGGCGCGAGAAGCGGCGGAAAATCGGCGAAGTCCGGCGAGAGCAAGTCGAGCGAGCCCAAGTCCAGCGAGCCCAAGTCCAGCGAGCCCAAGCCGAGCGACGCCAAGCCGAGCGACGCCAAGGCCGGCAATGGCAAGGCCGGCGACGCCAAATCCGGCTCGCAGAGCTGACGCCAGTCCTTTTCGACCCCTAGCCGAGCAGGACGATGCTGCGATTTTCGACGTGGAAATTTTTTGCCATTGTGGCGATGACTGTCGCTGCGCTGCTTGTGGTCGCGCCGAGCATGATCTCGTCCTCGCATTATGAGGAGTTGAAGTCGCGCCTGCCCTCCTGGCTCGTGCCGCCGACCATCGTGCTCGGCCTCGACTTGCAGGGCGGCTCGCATGTGATGCTCGAAGTTGATCAGGCCGATCTGATCAGCACGCAGGTAAAAAATCTGCGCGATGACGTGCGCCGCATCCTGCGCGAGGAAAAGGTCGCCATCACCGGCGGAATCGGCACCACCACGCGCGGCGTGCAGGTGCGCGTCGCCGACGCCGCCGATCAAGAGAAAGTCCTGCCCAAACTGCGGCTGCTGCGCAGCGGCTTCAGCAACGCGCTCATGGGCGGCCCTTCGCCGTTGGACGTCGAGACGTCGCCGGACGGCGTGATTCGCGTGACCGTCACCGACGCGGGCATTAGGGACAAATCGCGCAAGGCCGTCGAACAGTCGATCGAAGTCATTCGGCGGCGCGTCGACGCGCTCGGCACCCGCGAGCCAAGCATCCAGCGTCAGGGCGACGACCGCGTGCTGGTGCAGGTGCCGGGCCTCCAGGACCCCGAGACGCTCAAAGAAATTCTGGGCAAGACCGCCAAACTGGAATTCCGCCTCGTCGCCGATCCGGGGCAAAATCCGTCGGAAATCGAGGAACTCGATCAGGTTGAACAGGAAGGCAAGCTCGGCGTCGAAAAACAGGTGATGGTCAAGGGCGAGGATCTCACCGACGCGCAGCCCGGCTTCGACCAGCAAAGAAGCGGCGAGCCGGTCGTCAATTTCCGCTTCAACATCCGCGGGGCGCAAGCCTTCGGAGAAGTGACCTCGAAAAACGTCGGGCGCCTCTTCGCCATCGTTCTCGACAATAAGATCATTTCGGCGCCGCGAATCCTGACCCCGATCACCGGCGGCTCCGGCCAGATCTCGGGGCGGTTCACGGTCGAACAGGCGAACAACCTCGCGATCCTGCTGCGCGCCGGCGCTCTGCCGGCGAAGCTCAATATCGTCGAGGAGCGCACGGTCGGTCCGGGCCTCGGCCAGGATTCGATCGACGCCGGCAAGCGCGCCGCCTATGTCGGCGCGGGGCTGGTCGTCGTCTATATGCTCGTCACCTACGGCGTCTTCGGGATCTTCGCCAATCTCGCGCTTTTCGTGCACATCGCCTTCATTTTCGCCGGTCTCGTGCTGCTCGGCGCGACGCTGACGCTGCCGGGCATCGCCGGCATCGTGCTGACGATCGGCATGGCGGTCGATTCGAATGTGCTGATCTACGAACGCATACGCGAGGAAAATCACGCCGGACGCTCGATCCTCGCCTCGCTCGACGCGGGCTTCACGCGGGCCTTCGCGACCATCGTCGATTCCAACGTCACCATGTTCGTCGCGGCGGCCATTCTCTATTTTCTCGGCTCGGGGCCGGTGCGCGGCTTCGCCGTATCGCTTGCGCTCGGCATTTTGACGACCATCGTCACCGCGGTGACCATGACGCGCATGATGATCGCCGTCTGGTATCACTACGCGCGGCCGACGAAGCTGCCGATTTGAAGGGGCGAGACTCATGAAACTTCTGCGCCTCGCCCCGGAGAACACCAAGTTCCCGTTCATGCGGTTCCGCCGCGTGAGCTATCCGTTCTCGGCTTTGCTGTCGCTGATCGCGGTCGCCCTCTTCGTGTTCAAGGGCATGAACTTCGGCATCGACTTCGCCGGCGGCACGGTGATCGAACTGCGGGCGAAGTCCGGCGCGGCGGAAGTCGGCACGCTCCGCACGCTCGGAGAGAGTCTCAATCTCGGCGACATCGAGGTTCAGGCGTTCGGCAATCCCGCCGACGCCACCTTGCGCTTTGGTCTGCAGCCGGGCGGCGACGTCGCCCAGCAGGCGGCGGTGGAGCGCGTGCGCGAGAGCGTGGGCGCTTATTATGATCTGCGCCGCGTCGAAGTCGTCGGTCCGCGCGTCTCGAACGAATTGGTGCAGTCCGGCACGCTCGGCGTCGTGCTGTCGATCATCGCGGTGCTGACCTATCTTTGGTTCCGCTTCGAATGGCAATTCGCGATCGGCGCGGTGATCGCGACGATGCACGATTTGCTGCTGACCGTCGGCTTTTTCTCGATCACGCAGCTAGAGTTCAACACCACCTCGATCGCCGCGATTTTGACGATCGTCGGCTACTCGTTGAACGAGACCGTGGTGGTGCTCGACCGCATTCGCGAAAACATGCGCAAATACAAGAAATTGGCGACGGCGCAGATGGTCGACATGTCTATCAACGCCGTCCTGCCGCGCACGATCATGACCGCGACGACGGTGATGCTCGCTCTCTTCGCGCTCGTCGCTTTCGGCGGCCAGGTCATCCGCTCATTCTCGCTCGCGATGATTTGGGGCATTTTCGTCGCGACCTATTCGTCGATCTTCATTTGCTCGCCAATGCTCATCTATCTCGGGCTGCGCAATGAAGACGCCGACAAGGCGTCGCAAAAGCGCGAGACGGAGCGCAAGGGCGAAATCGAAACGTCCGAGCGCGAGGAGCTCTCCGAGACCCCCGCTACGGAACCCCCGGCCAAATCCCCCGAAAAGAGGCCCGCGCCGACGCGGAAGGCGTCCGGCAAACGCGCCAAGCCGAGGCCCGCTTGACCGCATTCGAGAGCGGTTATGTCCCCGGCCGTCACAAGGTCGACGACTATGGCGGCGGGGGCTTTCGCTTTGCCGACATGTCCCACCGCGGCTCAATTCTGGCCCTGCCCTCCGGCGTGCGCGCTGTGCCGCTGACCAGCGCGGCCGAGATCGACGCGGCGATGATCGATCGCGCGCTTTCCGAAAGCGGCGGCCTCGACTTCTTCGTCGTCGGCACGGGACGCGATTTAGCGCCGCTCGCCGGCGCCCTGCGCGCGAAACTGCGCGCCGCGGGCGTCGGCTGCGAGGCGATGGCGACGGGAGCCGCCGTGCGCACCTATAATCTGCTCGTCGACGAGGACCGACGAGTCGGCGCGCTGCTGATCGCGGTGTGACATGACCGCCGCCGCGCCGGAGCATTATTCTCAATGCGAGGCGTTGGTGCGTGGGCGCGACCGCGATCTGTGGCTCGCCGGTCTTTTTGCGCCCCAGGACGCTCGACCGCACATTTACGCGCTCTATGCGTTCGCTCTGGAAACTGCTGACGTCGCCGGCAAGGTCACGCAGCCGCTGCTCGGCGAGATGCGGCTGCAGTGGTGGGTCGATGCGCTGGAAGGGGGCGCCTCGGAGGGCGAAGGGACGCGCGCCCATCCGGTTGCCGATGCGCTCATCGACACGATCGATCGCTTCGCCCTGCCCCGAGGCGAAATCGTCGCGCTGGCGCAGGCGCATATTTTCGATCTCTACGACGATCCGACGCCGACCTGGACCGCGCTCGAGGACTATTGCCGCGCGACGGAATCGGCTCCGATGCGATGGGCGGCGCGCGTTCTCGGCGCCGATCTTGATGCGCCGTCCGCGCGCGCGTTCGAGGACGCCGGCGTGGCGCTTGGCCTGACGCGACTATTGCGCGGCTTTGCAGAGCGTCCCGAACAGCGGAAATTTTTGCCTGAAGAGGCGTTCGACGACCCCGAGGCCGCCAACCGCCCCGGCGAGATCCGCAACGTCTTGAGACGGATGCAGGCGCTGGCGCAATCCCACTACCAGCGGGCGCGCCGCCTGGCGAGGGGCCTTCAGGCCGGCCGTCCTGCTCTGCTTCCGGCGGCGACGGCGCCGCTTTATCTGGAGCGGCTGGCGCGAAGCGATTACGATCCGCTGCGACCGCTCAGCGACCCCTCGCCGCTGCGACGACAGTGGCGCATTTGGCGCGCGTCGCGCGGCGTAGGATTGTGACCCAGGGCGAACCTGCGCTCCTACGGAAATAATGCAATGACAACCCTCCAATATGAATATGACGCCCGGCGGCTGCGCATGGAGACGCTGCTGATGCTGCGCTGGGTGGCGATCGCCGGCCAGGCGGCGGCATGTATCGGCGTCTACTTCGTTCTGGGATTCGATTTTCCCGTCGGCCTTTGTTTCGTGTTCATCACGGCCTCGGCGACGCTCAACATCGGCATGCGCTTCGGCACGCCGCGCAGCTTCCGGCTTGGCGACATCGAGGCGGCGGTGCTTCTCGGCTACGACATTATTCAGCTGGGATTTCTGCTGTATCTCACCGGCGGACTGACAAACAGCTTCGCAATGCTGTTCCTGACGCCGGTCATCATCTCGGCGGTGTCGCTGCCGAGCAATCTGACGCTGCTGCTCGGCATCGTCATGATTGCGGTCGCGACGTTGCTGACGGTCGAATATTATCCTTTGCCTTGGTATCCCGACGAGAAGCTGACCTTTCCGCTCCTTTACCGAACCGGCGTTTGGGCGGCGCTCGCGCTCAGCGCGGCGTTCATCGGCATCTATGCCGCGCGAGTATCGGACGAAGCGCGGCTGTTGGCGGACGCGCTCGCCGCGACCGAGCTGGTGCTGGAGCGCGAGCAGCACCTCTCGCAACTCGACGGCCTCGCCGCCGCCGCGGCGCATGAGCTTGGAACCCCGCTCGCCACCATCACGCTGATCATCAAAGAGCTGCAGAATTCCGCGCCCGAAAACGCCCCGGCGCTGCGCGACGACCTTTCGCTCCTGGCGCAGGAAACGGCGCGGTGCCGGGAGATTCTCGGCAAGCTCGCCTCGCTCGGCGCGACGGACCAAAGCAGCGTCATGAATCTGCTGTCGATCGACACGCTGATCCAGGAAGTGGTCGAACCGCAGCAGGAGTTTGGCGTCGACGTCGAGATCACCAAGAGCGGTCCCGCCGACGCGCCGGTGCTGGCGCGCAATCCCGCCATTCTCTACGGCCTGGGCAATCTCGTTGAAAACGCCATGGACTTCGCCGCGTCACGCGTGAAAATCGACGCTTGGTGGAGTCCAAGCTACGTTACGATCGCGATTCAGGATGATGGGCCTGGCTTCCCTCCCGCCATTCTCGACCGTCTGGGCGATCCCTATCTGAGGGGCCGGCCGACCGAACGACGCACCAAAAACGATCCAGAATCAGGCTTGGGGCTCGGTCTCTTCATCGCCAAGACGCTCTTGGAGCGCTCTGGGGCCATCGTCGAGACGACGAATGTTTCGCCGCCGCGGACCGGCGCGATCGTCAAAGTGACATGGCCGCGCGCCGCGCTCGAACCCGCCGCCGCCCGCCCAAGAATTTCCCCCCCGGACAAATAGAATCGACGGAACGACGACGATAAGCTAGGTTTGACAAAAATCACGGGTGGAAGCGCGATGTCGGCCGAAGAAGTGAAGGCGGATCGAGAAGACGTCTCGGACCCGCATGACGCGCATTGTTTGCCGCAGGATCGTTCATTGCTGATCCTGGATGACGACAAGCCGTTTCTTGGCCGGCTCACCCGCGCGATGGAGGCGCGGGGCTTCGTGGTCACGCCGTGCGAAACGGTCGCCGAGGGTCTTGCCGCCCTTGACGCGAACCCGCCGGCTTTCGCCATCATCGACATGCGGCTCAATGACGGCAACGGCCTCGACGTCATCTCCAAGCTGAAGGAGTCGCGCCCCGACGCGCGCGGAATCATCCTCACCGGCTACGGCAATATCGCAACCGCGGTCACCGCGGTGAAACTTGGCGCTTTCGACTATCTGGCGAAGCCCGCCGACGCCGACGAGATCTATCACGCGCTGATGGCGACTCAGCTCGACAAGCCCGACGCGCAGGAAAATCCCATGTCCGCCGACCGGGTGCGCTGGGAGCATATCCAGCGGGTGTTCGAGTCCTGCGACCGCAATGTGTCGGAGACGGCGCGGCGGCTCAACATGCACCGCCGTACGCTGCAGCGCATTCTCGCCAAGCGCGCGCCTCGCTGACGTCAACGGCTCAATTTGCCGGTTCGTCGCCGAAGGCCAACCTGCAGTAGCGGTCCGCCGCCATCGCGGCGAAGCGTATGAGCATCGACCGCCGGCGGGCGGGCGCGAGCGGGAACGCCGGGGCCTCGCGCGCCAGTAGCGCCCCGTGGGCGTCGGCGACAATCAGCCCCGCGTCGTCCGGAAAAATCGCCGGGTCCAGCGATGCGGGAATCGCGAAATAGAACCGGTCGCAAAAGCCTCGATACTGCGGCCATTTGAGATCGGCGCGAAAATCGGCGTAGCTCGACTTGACCTCGACGATTCGCAGGCCGCCGTCGGACGCGAGCGCGATCAGGTCGGCGCGCCGGCCGTTCGGCAGAGCCGCTTCGCAAACCACGGAGAATCCGCGCGCCCGCAGGTAGCGCCTGGCGCCGCGCGCCACGCATCTGGTCGCGTCGGCCCGCCCTTCGGGCGCCAGCGCGCCCTTAATGAGAAAAGCGCTCATATTCGTCTCCGCCGGCCTCTCGTCCGGGCAAGGAAGCTTGGCGCGTCGCCAAAGCGCGCGCAACCATGATAGGTTCGCGCGGTCGATCCGCTACAGGCTTGTCGCATGAAACGGCTTCTTCTCGTCTTCCTCCTTTTGCTTGTTGGCGCAACGACGCCCGTCGTGGGCGCCGAACGCGTCGTCAATATTTTCAATTGGAGCGATTATATCGATCCAAGCGTGCTCCAGGATTTCACCCGAGAGACCGGCGTCAAGGTCATTTATGACACCTATGACTCCAACGAAATGCTCGAGGCGCGGCTTCTCGCGGGCGACACCGGCTATGATGTCGTCGTGCCTTCGGCGACGTTCCTGCAGCGGCAGATCGCGGCGGGGGTGCTGCAGCCGGTTGATCGAAGCAAGCTCGTCAACGCCCGCAATATCTGGCCTGAGATCGACGAGCGACTTGCGCGTTTCGATCCCGGGAACCGCTATGGCATCAACTATATGTGGTACACCACCGGCGTCGCCTACGATGTCGCCAAGATTCAGGAAAGGCTTGGCAAACCGATAACGAGCTGGGCGCAGGTGCTACGTCCGGAAGCGCTGAAGAAGCTCGCGGACTGCGGCGTCTATGTGCTCGACAGCCCGGAGGACATGTTCGCGATCGCGCTCAACTTCCTGAAGCTGGATCCCAATTCGAAATCGCCCAAGGATCTCCGCCGCGCGGCCGAGCTTCTGGGAAGCCTGCGCCGCTATGTGAAGAAGTTTCATTCGTCGGAATACATCAACGCTCTGGCGAACGGCGACATCTGCCTCGCGATCGGCTGGTCAGGCGACGCTCTGCAGGCGCGCAACCGCGCCCGCGAGGCCGGCGCCGATGTCGACATCGCTTACGTGATCCCGGACGAGGGCTCGCTGCTCTCGCTCGACAATCTCGCGATACCGAAGGATGCGCGGCATCTCGACGAAGCCTATCTCTTCATCGACTATCTGCTTCGGCCGGACATCGCTGCGCGCAACTCGATCGCCACCAATTTCGCCAATGGCGTCGCGCCGTCGCGACCGCTCATCGACAAGGCCGTCGCGAGCGATCCATCGGTCTATCCCAACGACCAGACGATGCGGCGCCTGTTCACCGTCGCTGCGCCCGATCAGACGGTTCAGAAACTTATCACCAGAATGTGGACGACGGTGAAGACCGGACGCTGAGAAGCTTCGGTCAACCGACCAGGCGGCCGGACGGCGCGTCAGCGCTCCGCCGGCTGCAGGGCGGCTACTGTTCGCTCAATATGCGCTTTAGCAGGTCGATCACCTCTGCAAGGCCCTTGTCCTTGGAGACGAGCTCCTCGATCTTGCGCACAGCATGCAGCACGGTCGTGTGGTCGCGTCCGCCAAATCGGCGGCCGATCTCCGGCAGCGAGCGCAGCGTCAACACTTTCGACAGATACATGGCGATCTGCCTAGGACGCACCACATTGGCGGTGCGCCGCGACGACAGTATGTCGGCGCGCGAAATATTGTAGTGGCTCGCCACGAGCTTCTGAATGTCGTCGATCTTGACGCGCTTTGGATCCTGCGTGCGGACGAGATCGCGAATGGCTGTTTCCGCTGTCTCGACGGTCAGCGGGGCGCCGGTCAGCGTGACATGGGCGAGCAGTCGATTGACCGCGCCTTCAAGATCGCGCCCATTGGTGGAGATGGTGCGCGCGACATAGGCAATGACCTCCGGCGGCACGTGGAAATTGGGCTGCGACTCCCTTGCCGACCCAATCCGCGCGGCGAGGATCTTGACGCGCAAGGCCTCGTCGAGCGGCCCGATATCCACGCAAAGCCCGCCTTTGAACCGCGACAGCACACGCTCGTCGAGCGTGTCGAGCTCCGATGGCGGCCGGTCGGCGGCGACGACCACCTGACGGCCGGCGTCGATCAGCGCATTGAGCGTGTGGCAAAATTCCTGCTGGATCGACTTGCCCTGAAGAAACTGCACATCATCGATGATCAGCATATCAATGCCGCGAAGCTTCTCCTTGAACTGCAAGGAGGTATGCGCCGTCAACGATGAGACGAAGCCGCTCATGAAGCGTTCAGCCGTAAGATAAATCGTATGCCGGCGGTTGTCGTTCGACGCATGCGCCAGCGCTTGCAGGAGATGCGTCTTGCCGAGGCCGACCGCCGCATGGGCATAGAGCGGGTTGAACATGGGAAGGTCGCCGGGACGCGCCTCCGCGACGCGGCAGGCGGCGGCGAATGCGAGCTGGTTCGACGGGCCGACGAGAAAAGTCGAGAATGACAGTCGGCGATCCAACGGCGAGCCGACGAATCCGTCGGCGTCGCGACGCGAGACGATGGAGCGCGCAACGCGCCGTCCATTCGCGTCGCTCGCCGCTTCGAGCGGCGGCGCGACGGCGCGCTCAATGAAGTGCGGCGCGTTGAGGTCGCCTCGCTCTGCGCCGTCCTCGCGCGAGCGCGGCTTGCGCACGGGCGAACGCACGTCAATGACCACGCGCTCGACCTTGGAGAATTCGGTCGCCACCCGCGCCTTGATCCGCGGCGCATAGTGCGACTGCACCCAGCTTTTGAGGAATTTGGTCGGCACCGTGAGATGCACCGCGCCGCCGTCGATGCGCTCCAGCTCCAATCGCGTGAACCAGGAATTGTATACCGCGTCGCCGAGATCCGTTCTCAATCGATGTCGCACACGGTCCCATTTAGATCGGTCTTCTGCGGAAACGACGTCGCTTGCCAATTGTTCTCTGTGCTCGGACATATCAGACCTTTTTTCCGAAACGAGCGCCAAAAAAGGGTAGACCCCGGCGAAGGTCGCCGCAGGCGCTGATCGAAAGGAACCTAGTTGGATCGAGTAATGACGCCGCAAGTGGCGCTAAATCAGAAGTCTGGCAGGCGGCCCAATCGCCAGCCGCGCGCATCTGCCAACGGTGGCCTGCCGCGCGCCGCAAGACGCCGCCGACGATCGCGCCAAATCGCGATCGTCGAAGCGGCGCATTCCTTGGACTGTCTCGGCCAACCGCCCCTTCGCCATGACAAAGCCTCCCCTCGTCCGGGATCGACGAGATCCCCGGATTAATGCGTGTCGCAGGAAACGGAATTTACTCTACGCCCTTGCGAACTGATCACTTGAATTTTCAAATCGAACGGCTGGAAAGCGGCAATGCGTCTTGCTCTCGGCTCACCGCGCAGGAGAACGCAGATCGTTCCCCTCAAGTATTGCGCGCCCTTTAGGACCGACGCCGACCGCCTTTCGTTCGACCCTCCGAGGGTACACGTGAGCGCCATCGCGCGCAACGACGCTCGTGATTAAATCTGTCACAGTGACTGGACTTTTCTCGCGCGCTGCTGTGCATTTTTTGTCAGCTTTGAGCATAAGCCGATGATTCGTCGCCCTTAAACTGCCGCTGGCGACAGGCTCCTCGCCATCGCGCCGATCGCGCCGATTTTGGCGAAAGAACCGCCAATAAAACTGTCAAGGGCCCAACTTTTTCCCGTTCGTGACAGCTTGATTGCAAGAGATTGAATCGGGAGAATTTTGAATGATCACACAATAAACGCGGCGAAAAAAATTAGGACCGTGTCATCTGCGCTTCATGCGACAATTGGCTGTCGGCCCAGATCAAAAAAAGCCCGGCGTGCGCCGGGCTTGGTGATTGCGTCGACGGTCCCGCGCGGCGAACCGCCTCTACGCCTGTGCGGAGAGCGCCTTCACACGCACGGTCAATCGCGAAACCTTACGCGAGGCGGTGTTCTTGTGAATGACGCCGCGCTGCGCGGCGCGCATCACGATCGGCACCGCGTTTTGCAACGCGTCCGCCGCCACCGCCGCATCGCCGGAGGCGATCGCCTCCTCGACCTTGCGCACGAAGGTGCGCATGCGGCTGCGACGCGCGCGATTGATCGAGGTGCGGCGTGCGATCTTGCGAACGGCTTTCTTGGCCGAACTCGTATTGGCCATGCTGTGCGTGTCCTTGAAGAGCGACGGCGTGGGGCCGTCTAAAAACCAAAGGGGCCGCGAAATCGCGGCCAAGTGGCGTGGGTTATAGGCGCGCCGCCCGCCTTTCGTCAATGGCCGGCTATCGATTGACGAAGGCCGGCTTCCGCTTTTCGACGAAGGCGTTCATGCCTTCTTTTTGATCGCCGGTGGCGAAAAGGGAATAGAACAGGCCTCGCTCGTGCCGGATTCCCTCCGCGAGCGTCGATTCGAACGCGCGGTTGACCGCCTCCTTGGCCATAAGGACCGCGGGCAGCGACATGGCCGCAATCGTCGCGGCGGTTTTGGTCGCCTCGGCGAGAAGATCCGCCGCCGGGACGATCCGGGCGACGAGACCCGCGCGTTCCGCCTCCTCCGCGCCCATCATCCGACCGGTCAATATGAGCTCCATCGCCTTGGCCTTGCCGACAGCGCGGGTCAGCCGCTGCGTGCCGCCAGCTCCCGGAATCACGCCGATCTTGATTTCGGGCTGGCCAAACACCGCCGTGTCGGCTGCAAGAATGAAGTCGCACATCATCGCGATTTCGCAGCCGCCGCCCAACGCGAAGCCGGCGACCGCGGCGATAATGGGCTTGCGTGTCCGCGCCACGACATCCCATCGGCCAATGAAGTCATCGAGAAAAGCGTCGACAAAGCTTTTGTCGCGCATCTCCTTGATGTCGGCGCCGGCGGCAAAGGCTTTCTCTGAACCCGTGAGCACGACACAGCCGACGCCCTCGTTGGATTCGAACGCCGTGAGGGCGACGTCGAGCTCGGCGATCAGCCGCGCGTTCAGCGCATTCAGCGCTTCTGGCCGATTGAGACGGATCAGTCCGACTCGGCCCTGCGTCTCGACTTCAATCGTTTCATAAGTCATGCGCGCCTCCTCTCAATCCAGCACCGGTTGCGCGCTTCATATCTCAAAATCGCCGCTCGCGTCCGTCCTTTCTCCAAATCCGAGCGTAAGCGCGCGCGCGTGCAGATCGTCGAGCGTCACGTCGTCCAGTCGCAGAAGCGCGCTTTCCTCAGCCTCGGCGATCACCGGCTCCAGGACCGCCGAGAGCAGCGGCGGCGCGACGTCCGGCGCCTCCTCCTCCTCGGCGCGCAGGGCGACGCGCACGATCTCGCCGACGGAAAGACGGCGCCGCTCGCGCGCCAGCGCATAGCCTCCCGCAGGTCCCCTGACGCTTTTGAGAATTCCCGCCCGCACCAAAGCCTGCAAGATGGTCTCCAGGCGGCGCGGCGGCAGATCGTGCCGCGCGGCGAGCTGCTTCGAAGACACCGGCCGACCGCGCGCATGCAGCGCGACGTCGAGCGTCGCCATCAGCGCGAAACGGGCGGCGCGCGGCAGGAGCTTCATCGCGCGCCCTCTCCGCCCAATCCTGTCGACCCGAAGCCGCCGGCCCCGCGCGTCGTCGCGTCGAGATCGTCGACCTCGACCAGAGTCACATGCGCCACGGCCGCGATCACCAGTTGGGCGATGCGCATGCCTCGAACGATCTCAAAGGGCTGCGCCCCAAGATTGATCAGGAGCGTCTTGATCTCGCCGCGATAATCGCTGTCGATGGTGCCTGGGGCGTTGAGCACGGTCACGCCGCGCTCGGCGGCGAGGCCGGAACGGGGACGAATCTGTCCCTCATAACCGCGCGGCAGAGCGATCGAGAATCCTGTTGGGATAAGATCGCGGGCGCCTGGCTCCAGCACCAGCTTTTGGCCCGACGGCAGCGCGGCGTAGAGATCAATCCCGGCCGCGCCTTCGCTGGCGTAGGCCGGACATGGCAGGCCGTCGGCGTTCGGCAATCGGCGAACCGCAACCTTCATCGCGCCGCCTCATCGCCGATCATCTCCGCGAGGCGCGCAACGAGCCGCGCCGCCACGTCCTCCTTGCGCAGCCGGGGCCATTCCTCCACCCCCGCGCGAGAGACGAGATGCGCCTTGTTGGTCGCGCCTCCAAAAACGCCTTCCCCCGCGCTGACGTCGTTGGCGACGATGAGATCGCACCCCTTTCGCGCGAGTTTCTCCTGCGCGTTTGGGATAAGGTCGCGCGTCTCCGCGGCAAAGCCGACCACAAGGCGCGGGCGGTTCGCTCCCCGTGAGACGCTTGCAAGAATGTCGGGATTTTCGACGAGCGACAGAGAGGGCGCGTCCCCCGTCCCCTTCTTGATCTTGTCCAGCGCCGGCTCGGCGCGCCAATCGGCGACCGCCGCTGCGGCGATAAATATGTCCGCGGGAAGCGCAGCCGCCGCCGCCGCCAGCATCTCGCGCGCGCTCTCTATATGCACGACGTCGCAACCGGGCGGATCGACGAGGGCGACCGGCCCGGTGATGAGCGTCACGCGCGCGCCCGCGCGCGCGGCCGCAGCGCCGATGGCGTGTCCCTGCCGTCCGGAAGAGCGGTTGGCGATGTAGCGGACCGGATCGATGGGCTCATGGGTCGGACCGGAGGTGACGACGACATGCCGCCCTTGCAGCGCGCCGCCGCGCGTCAAAAGCCCTTCGGGCGCGGGCAGACGGGTCTCCTGCTGCAAAGCGATCTCGATCGCTTCGACAATCTCCAGCGGCTCGCTCATCCGCCCCGGACCATATTCTCCGCACGCCATGTCGCCCACGGTCGGACCGACAAACCAAGCGCCATCGCCGTGGAGAGTGGAGATGTTGCGCTGCGTCGCGGGATGAAGCCACATGCGGGCGTTCATGGCGGGCGCGTAGAGAACGCGCTTGTCGGTCGCGAGCAGCAATGTGGTCGCGAGATCGTCGCAGAGTCCGCGCGCGGCGCGCGCGAGAATATGCGCCGTCGCCGGGGCGACGACAAGAATGTCGGCCGCGCGCGAGAGCTGAATATGCCCCATCTCCTGCTCGTCGGTCGCGGAGAAGAGGTCGTCGTGAACCTTTTCGTTGGCGAGGCTGACGAAGGCGAGCGGCGTCACAAATTGCTTGGCCGCCGCGGTCATGACGACTCGCACCGCCGCGCCGCGTTCGCGCAGACGCCGAACGAGATCGAGCGACTTGTAGGCCGCGATCCCCCCGCCGACGATCAGCAAAACGCGCTTAGCCTCGAGGCTTCGCGCACCACTCCCGCCCGCCACTGAAAAACTCCGATCGCCGCAGGCGAAGAATACAGATTTTGCGCGCAAGGCCAAACGGCTTCGCTCAACCAAGAGAAAGCCGCTCCGATGTCGAAGACGCCTGCGCGCGCTCCCGGCCGCTTGCGACGAGATAGCGCAACACGGGCGGAAAGCGTGCCGATAAGCGCTTCTTCTTCCCGAGCGGTCTCCCAAGCCTCGGGCGGCCGAAGTGGGCGGCGTCAATCGTGCGCGGCGCCACATCGCCGCCGCCCGGAAAGGACATTCGGTTAGACCTTTTGCCGCGCGATGGTAGTGTGCGCCGGCGCCGCCCGGCGCGCCTATGCCTCATGAAATCGAGAGGGCGCTCGAATTGTCGATTAGCCTTGCCCCGCGCGTACTTGCGCTCGTCCTGATCGTGAACGCCTTTTCGCCTCAATGCGCGGCGCGATCGGCGCCTGCGGCGCAGCCTGTCATCGTCAGTCCCGAGGCCACGACAGCCGCGCCGCCGGAAAAGCTCGCCATCCACGGGCGCACGCTCATTCCCCTGCATTCGACGCTGATTGGGCAAGGCGGGGTGACGCGGCTGAACTTTTCCGGCGCGCTGTCCATTCACAACGCTTCGGCGACAGACGTGCTGGCGATCGACAAGGTCGAATACCGGAACGGTTCGGGGCAATTGATCGAAAGCTATCTGAATAATCCGATTTATCTGAAGCCGTACGCCTCCTTGCAGGTGCTGATTGCGCAAGCCGACGTTCGCGGCGGAACCGGCGCTAGCTTCACGGTCGATTGGTCAACGGCCGAAGGATCGGATGAGCCCTTGATCGAAGCGATTATGACCGCCTTCACGGGACCCCACAGCTATGCCATCCGCTCGCCGGGCCGCCGCGTTTCCAGGCCGCGATGATCGCGCGCAGACGGGCGCCGCGCGGTTCCGACGCCCTGGCGTGACGACCGCCGTGACGACCAGGCAGGCGCCGCGCGTGCGCCGTCTGACGCTCAGCGACTTCCGCTCCTATGCGGCGCTGGACTGCCGCTTCGAGTCGACGATGGTTGCGCTCTGCGGGGAGAATGGCGCGGGCAAGACCAATCTGATTGAAGCGCTGTCGCTGTTCTCGCCCGGCCGCGGGCTGCGCCGCGCCGAACTCGGCGAATGCGCGCGACGCGGCGGCGCCGGCGGATTCGCGGCGTCGATCGAAATCGAGACCGACGGCGCGGCGACGCAGCTCGGCCATGGGCTGACGGCGTCCGGCGAACGGCTTTTCCGCGTCGACCGCACGCCGGCGGCTTCAGCGCGCGCGTTCGCCGACTATGTGCGCGTGCTCTGGCTGACGCCGGCGATGGATGGCCTTTTCTCAGGCGCGGCGGGCGAACGACGGCGTTTTCTGGACCGACTTGCGCTCGGCGTCGACGCCGAACATGGCGCGCGCGCCAACAAGCTCGAGCGGGCGCTGCGCAACCGAAACCGTCTGCTCGAAGAGGGCGTCCACGACCGGCGCTGGCTCGACGCGGCGGAGCAGGAGATCGCCGCGATTGGCGTCGCCGTCGCGGCTGCGCGCCGTGAGACGGTGTCACGACTATCCGCGCTCATCGCCACAGGCGGCGACGCCTCGCCTTTTCCTTGGGCGAGCGTGAAAATCGAAGGCGAGTTGGAACGGCGGCTGGCGCTTGAGCCAGCGCTCGCCGTGGAGGAGTGGTACCGCGGCGAACTGGCGGCCTCGCGTGGACGCGACGCGGCCGTCGGACGCACGCTGATCGGTCCGCAGGCCAGCGATCTCGCGGTGCGTCACGGCCCCAAGAACGAGGCGGCGCGGGCCTGTTCAACAGGCGAGCAGAAGGCGCTGCTCATGGGCCTGACCCTCGCGCATGCGCGGTTGGTGCGCGTCATGACCGGTCGCGCTCCGCTGCTTCTGCTCGACGAGGTCGCCGCGCATTTCGACGTCAAGCGTCGCGAGGCGCTGTACCAGGAGCTGCACGCGCTGGGCGGACAAATATGGATGACGGGAGCCGATCCGGCATTGTTTGCGCCGTTAAAGGGCCGCGCCGAGCTTGTGCTTGTCACGCCCGGACGCGCGAGGCCTGGCTAAGAGCCGAACCGCGCCCCAAATACGCCTTCGGCCACAATTAAAAATAGCATTGTGTCGATGTTTTCCCGTTATGCGGGAAAACTGAGCAAATTATCGCGAACTCATGCACAGTTTCGCGTCACAATTGCAAAGAATCGAGATAAGAGCTTAGCGTGTAAGCGTGGCGGCGGCCGCCCTCACCTTTCTCAGTCGGATACCCCTGTGGCGAAATGAAGACCGGACCGGCGATAATATTGGCCCTGTTGGCGGTCTGGTTGGCTGTAGGCGCGCTTGCTGGATTTGCGGCCTGGTTCCTCGACGCCACAATTCTGTTCATCGCCCTGGCGTTCGCGATACGCGTTGACGCGGTGACGCGGGAGATTCTGAGGCGCCGCGACAGCAACCGCGACCGCGACGACAAGAAGCCCTGCGACGAATAAATTCAGGGCGTGAGCATCACTTTCACGCAGCCGTCCTTGCGGTCACGGAAAGTCTTGTAGAGTTCCGGACCCTCCTCGAGCGCCCCGCGATGCGTGACGACGAAGGAGGGGTCGATCTCTCCCGCCTCTATGCGTTCGAGGAGACGCGGGAGATAGCGTTGCACGGGCGTCTGCGCCATGCGGAACGTGAGTCCCCGGTTGATCGCGGAACCGATCGGGAACTTGTCGACATAGCCGCCATAGACCCCAACGACGGAAACGATCCCGAAATTCCGGCAGCAATTCACGGCCTGTCGCAGCACATGCGGCTGATCTGTTCCCAGATGTGTGGCGACCTTCACCCGGTCGATGAAGGAATCCACGCTGCCAAACGGGTCAGGCTCGGTGCCGACAGCGTCGATGCAGGCGTCAGCGCCTCGGCCCTTCGTCAGGCTCTGGATCGCCTCGTAGACGTCAACCGTCCCATAATCGAGTATTTCGGCGCCGGCCGACTTGGCGAGGCTTAGCCGCTCCGGCACCGTATCGATGGCGATGACCCGCTCGGCGCCGAGGAGAAACGCGCTGCGGATCGCGAATTGCCCAACGGGACCACAGCCCCATACGGCGATGACGTCGCCGGGTTTGATGTCGCAGAATTCCGCCGCCATGTAGCCGGTCGGGAAGATGTCCGACAAGAACAGCACTTGGTCGTCGCGAAGCTGGGAGGGCGCCTTGATCGAGCCGACATCAGCGTGCGGCACGCGCAGATATTCCGCCTGTCCCCCCGCATAACCGCCCAGAAGGTGCGAGTAGCCAAACAGCCCGGCCGGCGAATGTCCCCACATCTTCTCGGCTTTGGCGCGATCCGGATTGGTGCGCTCGCAGGCGGAGAAATAGCCGCGCCGGCAGAAGAAGCATTCTCCGCAAGAAATCGTGAAGGGCACGACCACGCGGTCGCCCACCTTCAACTTCTTGGTTTCCGACCCGACTTCGACGACCTCGCCCATGGTTTCATGCCCGAGCACGTCTCCGCTGTGCATCCCGGGGATGACGCCGTCGAAAATATGCAAATCCGACCCGCAAATCGCGCAGGCGGTGACCCTGATGATCGCGTCGCGCGGATCCTCGATCTGCGGATCCGGAACGCTCTCGCAGCGAATGTCGCCCTTGCCGTGGAAGGTAAGCGCTTTCATAAAAACTGCTTTCCTTTCCGTCCGAAAACGCGCCAGCTCCGAATGCCAGAGCCTCGCTCCGCCTGAACTCGCGGTCGCCTAAAATCGTTCCGGCTGGAACTGAGCGGCGAAAGGCGGCGAACGCTCGTCGCCGATCGCCCAAACCGCTCAATCGTCAACTATTTCCGTGCATTGACGACGCCGTTCGATGTAAGATCGGCTGTTCGAATCATGCCCTCTCAAGATCATGGAAACTCCCGGAAAATATGAGCGATAGCGAAAATCGGAACGGCGATCCGGCGGAATATGGCGCAGGGTCCATCAGAGTGCTGCGCGGCCTTGACGCCGTGCGCAAGCGCCCCGGGATGTATATCGGCGACACCGATGACGGCACCGGCCTCCACCACATGGTCTATGAGGTCGTCGACAACGCCATCGACGAGGCGCTCGCCGGCCACGCCAGCAATGTCGCGGTAACGCTCAACGCCGACGGATCTTGCACAGTCTACGATGACGGCCGCGGCATTCCGACCGATATTCATCATGAGGAAGGCGTGTCGGCGGCCGAAGTCATCATGACGCAGCTGCACGCCGGCGGAAAGTTCGACCAGAACTCCTATAAGGTTTCCGGCGGTCTGCACGGCGTCGGCGTCTCGGTCGTCAACGCGCTCTCCATATGGCTGAAGCTGCGCATCTGGCGCGACGGCAAAGAATACGCCGTGGAGTTCGCCAGCGGCGATACGGTCGCCCCGCTCGCCGTCGTCGGCGACGCGCCGATCGTGGAGGGCGCGCCCAAGCGCGGCACCGAAGTGACCTTCCTGCCCTCCCCCGCGACCTTCACCATGACCGAGTTCGACTATGCGACGATCGAGCACCGTCTGCGCGAACTCGCCTTTCTCAATTCCGGCGTACGCATCGTTCTGACCGACGCGCGCCATGCCGAGATCAAGCGCGAGGAGCTCTATTACGAGGGCGGACTCGAAGCTTTCGTGCGCTATCTCGACCGGGCCAAAACGCCGCTCGTTTCAGCGCCAATTCTCATTCACGGGCATCGCGAGCATATCAGCGTCGAAGTCGCTCTGTGGTGGAACGACAGCTATCACGAGAATGTGCTGGCCTTCACCAACAACATTCCCCAGCGCGACGGCGGCACCCATCTCGCTGGATTTCGTGCGGCGCTGACGCGCCAGATCACCGCCTACGGCGAATCGTCGGGCCTCACCAAGCGCGAAAAGGTCGATCTCACCGGCGACGACTGCCGCGAGGGACTGACCTGCGTCCTGTCGGTGAAAGTGCCGGACCCGAAATTCTCGTCGCAAACGAAGGAAAAGCTCGTTTCCTCGGAAGTGCGTCCGGCCGTCGAGAACGTCGTCAACGAATTGCTTGGCCAATGGCTCGAGGAGCATCCGGCCGAAGCCAAGAGCGTCGTTTCCAAAGTGTGCGAAGCGGCGGCGGCCCGCGAAGCGGCGCGCAAGGCGCGCGAACTGACCCGCCGCAAGGGCGCGCTCGACGTCGCCAATCTTCCCGGCAAGCTCGCCGACTGTCAGGAGCGCGATCCCGCCAAGGCCGAACTCTTCATCGTCGAGGGCGACTCGGCCGGCGGCACGGCCAAACAGGGCCGCAATCGCGAATTCCAGGCGGTGCTGCCGCTGCGCGGTAAAATCCTCAATGTCGAGCGCGCGCGGTTCGACAAGATGCTGTCGTCCGAGCAGATCGGCACGCTGATCACGGCGCTCGGGACCGGCGTCGGCCGCGACGAATTCAACGCCGACAAGCTGCGTTACCACAAGATCATCATCATGACCGACGCCGATGTCGACGGCGCCCATATCCGTACGCTGATCCTGACCTTCTTCTATCGGCAGATGCCGGAATTGATCGAACGCGGACATATCTTCATCGCGCAGGCGCCGCTCTATAAAGTGACGCGCGGCAAGTCGACGCAATATCTGAAAGACGAACGCGCGCTCGAAGATTATTTGATCGAAAGCCTGCTCGATGGCGCCGTGCTGCGCACGGGTTCAGAGGATCGCGCCGGCGCCGACCTGCGCAAAACGCTCGAAGACGCGCGCGCCTTCCGCACGGTGATGCTGAGCCTGCATTCGCGTTACGACCGCGCCGTCATCGAACAGGCGGCGATGGCCGGCGATCTGACGCCGCAGACCGACGAAGCGGAGGCGAAGCGCTACGCCGACGAAATCGCGCGCCGCCTCGACGCGATTTCGGAGGAGACCGAACGCGGCTGGTCGGGCGAAGTTCGCGACGGCGGCCAAAGTCTCGAATATGTCTTCAAGCGCACGCTGCGCGGCGTGACTCACGCCGTGACGCTCGACGCGTCGCTGCTAAATTCCAGCGAAGCGCGCAAGCTGCATGAGCGCGCCGAAATTTTGCGCGACGTCTTCGCCGCGCCCGCGACATTGATCCGCCGCGGCGACGAAGCGCCGCTCTCCGGCCCGCTCGCGCTTTACGACGCGATGAACACCATCGGCCGCAAGGGGCTGACGATCCAGCGCTACAAGGGCCTCGGCGAAATGAACGCCGAGCAGCTCTGGGAGACGACGCTCGACCGCGACGCGCGTTCGCTGCTGCAGGTGAAGGTGAAGGAAGGGGCCGAAGCCGACGACATTTTCGTTAAGCTGATGGGCGACGTCGTCGAGCCCAGGCGCGAGTTCATTCAGGAGAATGCGCTGAGCGTGGCGAATTTGGATGTATAGGATGGGAAAGGCGCGCCGAAACGTCGACGATGCGCGCCGACATGCTGCTCCGCGCCAACCTTTCTCCGAAATCAATCGCGAAATGCTCACTCCATTTCCGGCTCGTCGAAACCTTGATCTTCGAAAATCGCGCCAAAGTCTCTTCGGTTGTGCAAGACGCGGATGATTGTGAGAACGTCGTTTCGCACGACATAATAAACTCGAATCTGATCGAACCCTTCAATTCTCCACATGCGCAGGCCAGCGAGCGCTGGATTTGCAAAATGCCTCGGCGAACCAGCGAGGGGAGCGGCGGCGATCTTGTCGACCGCCTGATTTACAGAGAGAAGAAAGCGATCAGCGAGATCCTCGGACTCGACTTCAACAAAACGCATATATTGCCGAATAATGTCGTCTCGCGCCGACCGCTGAATGAGCGCCTTCATGCTTTCTTCTTTTGGCCCGCGCGCGCCTTGGCCGAAGCGACGGCGTCGTTCCGCAATCGTGCCCAGAACTCCTTCGTCAATGGGACGCCCTCGCCACTCGCCAATCCTTCCAGCAACAGCGTCTCAAGCCGCGCGTCGCGTTCCTTTGCCTGCGCTTCGCGCAGCAGGCTGCGAAAATATTCGCTAACGTTTCCATAGCCCTTGTCGGCCAGTTGATCGTCGACGAATTTCTTGAGCGACTCTGGAAGCGAAATCGTCACCGTCGCCATTGCAGTCTCCCATTATTCGGATAACATCTTATCTATTAAGAATAGATCATAACAATGCGCGCCGCCAGCGCGGCAGTCGCCCCGCCTTCCACTACAACCCTACGGGAGGGTTCTCCATCTTGATTGGGTAAGCGGCGACCCCGGTTTCCTGGCGGGTTTGACGCGAAACCCGCGGCCTGTTGCAAGGCGCGTCGCGCCAACTATTATTGCGAAAAGCTCTTGGAGCGCATCGCCATGGCCGCAAATCTTTCGCTCGGAAACCTCGAAGAAGTCGTCGACCGGCTCGTTGCTTCGGGCCGTTACGGCTCGAAAATGGAGGTTATCCGCGAAGGCGTTCGCCTCGTCGAAGAGCGCGAGCGAAGACTCGCCGCGCTCGACGACGCCATCGAACGCGGGATCGCCGACGCCGAGGCGGGACGCGTGACGCCCGCCGACGCCGTGTTCGACCGCCTCACAGCAAAATACCAGAACAAGGCGGAATCAAAGAGACGATGATCGTCGTCTTCACGGCGGAAGCCGAAGCCGACCTTGAGCGCATCGGCGATTACATTGCCGAGGATAACCCGGTTGCGGCCGCAACTTTCGTGATTGGCCTGCGCCGTCATTGCGAAACGCTCGCCGAATTCCCGAAGCGCTTCCCGCTCGCTCCCCGTTATGAGCACACTGGCGTTCGTCGGATGACGCACGGCAACTATCTCATATTTTACCGTGTCGCCGGAGAGGAAATCGAAATCTTGCATATTTTGCATGGCGCCCAGGAATACGAATCCATTTTATTTCCGCGAGATTGATGACGCCAACCCTGCACCATCGCTACTTCACCGCCGGCCTGTCCTCCGATCCCGAGCTCGCCTCGGCGATCGCCGGGGAGTTGCGCCGCCAGCAGGACAGTATCGAGCTGATCGCCTCGGAAAACATCGTCTCGCGGCTCGTGCTGGAGGCGCAGGGCTCGATCCTCACCAACAAGACCGTCGAGGGCCTGCCCTATGCGCGCTATTACGGCGGCGCTGAGTTCGCCGACGTCATCGAGGCGCTCGCGGTCGAGCGTGCTAAGACGCTGTTCAAGTGCCGCTTCGCCAATGCGCAGCCGCATTCCGGCTCCAACGCCAACGCCGGCGTGTTTCTCGGTCTGCTGAAACTCGGCGATACGATCCTTTCCATGAATGTCGCCGCCGGCGGCCATATCAGCCACGGCCACCCGGCGACGCTGACCGGACGCGACTATCGAATCGTCGCCTATGGCGTTTCGCGCGAGACGGAGCGCATCGATCTCGACGAGATACGCGATCTCGCGCGCCGCGAACGCCCCCGCATGATCATCACTGGGGGCTCCGCCTATCCGCGCGCGATCTATTTCGCGTCGCTGCGCGCCATCGCCGACGAGGTCGGCGCCTATCTCCTCGTCGACATGGCGCATTTCGCCGGCCTCGTCGCGACTGGCCTTTATCCCGCCCCCCTGCCCCATGCGCATGTCGTGACGACCACGACCTATAAGTCGCTGCGCGGCGCGCGCGGCGGCATGGTTCTGTGGAACGACGAAAGTCTGAGCAACCGGATCAACGCCGGCGTCTTTCCCGGTGTGCAGGGCTCGGTGCTGCTGCATGGGGTCGCCGGAAAAGCGGCATGCCTCGGCGAGGCGCTACGGCCGGAGTTTGCGGCCTACAACCGCGCCGTGATCGACAATGCGCGCGCCCTGGCCGCCGCGCTGGCGAGCAAAGGCCTGCGCATCGTCGCGGGCGGCACGGACACCGGACTGATGCTCGTCGATCTCGCCGCGCGCAGCCTCACCGGCGATGTCGCCGCGAAGGCGCTGGAGCGCGCCGGACTCGCGGTGAACAAGAATATGATTCCCTTCGATCCGCGACCGCCCGAAGCGCCCTCCGGCCTGCGTCTTTCGAGCAACGCCGGGACGACGCGCGGTTTCGGCGTCGCCGAGTTCGAGGTGATTGCGACTTGGATCGACAGGGTGCTTAAAAATCCTGACGATGACGCGGCGATCGACTCGGTCCGCGCCGACGCCGCCGCGCTCTGCGCGCAACATCCGATCTACTGACGCCGTGCCTGCTGTCCCCGTACGTATTCTCGTTTGCGTCGGCCCGCGCTGCGACGCCGAGGGCAAAGGCCGCACGCTGCTCGCGTCGGTCCAGACGTCTTTTGCGCAGGCCTTTTCTCAGGAGTTGGCTTCCGGCTGTCTCGCCATCGCAACGCGCGACTGCCTGCGACTGTGCACACGCGATCCCGTCGTGCGCTTCGAACCGTCGGGCGACGCCCTGTCGAACCCCGACGTTGACGACCTCTTGCGCCTCACGCGCGCCGCCCTTGCCGAGCAAGACCGTGTGCGCCTGCAAAGTCATCCTTAACGCAAGCGAGCAAAGCTTGTTTTCCAAGGTAGGCGCCCGTTGCTTTTTTGGGGAACAATTCTACCTTGAGTTCGCCCATTGTCAGAACGCATAGGTCTGAAAGGAACAACATGCGTAAGCTTCTTCCATTTTTGCTTCTCGTGACCCTTGGCGCGGCGCCCGCCTCGGCGCAGGGCACCTCGCAGGAACGCTCCGACTGCATGGGCGACGCCCTCAGATTCTGCAGCTCCGACATTCCTAACGTCGACGAAATCGAATCCTGTCTGAGCGAAAATGTCGCGCGACTGAGCCCCGCCTGCCGCCGCGAATTCGCCCCCACGCAGACCACGAAACTGCGCGAAGACCACTTTCGTTAAGTCGGGGTCGGGCGCGGCCTTTTGCGCCGCGCCGGTCATTGAAGCCTGCGCCGAAGGTCGTCGAGCCATCTCTTCGCTTGGCCGGCGTTGATCTTCTTCGTCTCGTGCAACCCGATGTCCTGAGCGAAACTCGCGCCTGCGGCCGCCGGCGCCGCGTCGCGGGCGTGCGCCTGACGGAAATAGCCGGAGAAGATCCGCACGATCACATAGAAGGTCGGCGTAAAGATCAGGCCGAACAGCGTCACGCCGAGCATGCCGAAGAACACCGCCGTGCCGATCGACTGACGCATCTCGGCCCCCGCGCCTTCAGCGACGGCAAGCGGCAGCACGCC